>Ga0066639_10005999_pt1 | contig 10176 bp, 7 predicted proteins | sample CryGeyCG2114_010_2_FD_59504 | JGI IMG/M metagenome (GOLD analysis project Ga0066639, IMG submission 59504) | Groundwater microbial communities from aquifer - Crystal Geyser CG10_big_fil_rev_8/21/14_0.10 | ecosystem: Environmental > Aquatic > Deep subsurface > Groundwater | place: USA: Utah... | reverse complement strand
AGAGCCCCTCCAGGTTTCGAGCAAAGCCAAATGCAATATATGACAAAGTCTCGCCCACCAAACACAAAAGCAAAATAGGACGACGACCTTTGCGATCACTGAGACGCCCCCAGAATGGTGCAAATACAAACTGCATCAACGAATACACGGACATCAAAAGACCGACCTCAAGACTGCTGGCCCCAAGATTTCGCGCCAAGATCGGCAAAATTGGAATCACCACACCAAAGCCCACCAGGTACAAAAACACCGTGAAAAAGATCACTCCCATTCGAGATCGCTCTGCCAAGACACTGGACGTTTGTGTGTTCGAGGAATTCACTTCCACCTCTATCCTTTTCAAGTTCGGTGTTTACAGGCATAATCGAAGAGCATGAAGTTGTCAGTGATTTTCCCCACCCTTGTTGTCGCGCTTTCATTTTCTATCGCCCAAGCGGGAGTTTCTCTTTTTGATGAATCCTCCAGAGCCTACGACTCGGGTGCGCTCAACGTTGAAACGGTCGGAAGTTATTTTACCTCTACTGCCAACTACACCAAAGAAGGCGGCCAGTACGAAAGCCTTCCCTCTGGTGGCAGTTACCAATTGATGGATGTGGATTTCGGCGCAAGATGGACCCCAGATCGCACTTGGGGATTTTACGGCACGAGCCGGGTCAGCAACGCTGAAGGCAAAGACAATTTCAACACTCGCGGCAATAGCAGTCTTAGCCAAGCAACTTTGGGAATCGATATGCTGATGATTTCCAATTCAAAATTTGATTTGATTCCTGACGTTAACTTCACCTATCCATTTGAACGCGTCAGCACCACCGATGACTCCGTCCTCAACGGAGAGGGCGCGATGGAGCTCTCAGCCCGAGCAATTGCACGGTTAAAGTGGGGAAAAATTCAACCCTTTGCATTTGCGGGTTTTACTTACCGAGACGAAGACCGGTCCTCGCTTTTGCCCTATGGCTTGGGGGCTGAGTGGAAACTAGGCAGCCTCTCGGTGGGAGCTGATTTAAGAGGCTATCAGTCCATCATCAATGATACCTACACCAACGAGCAGTACCGCAGACACGTCGTGGCATACCGCAATGGTGGCTCTCTGAAATACTACTCAGTAGATCCCTCGCTTTTAGAGAGTAATTTTTGGGCAAGATGGCAAAAAAATTCTCTGGGACTCAAGGTAGGTGCCGGAACATCACTGACCGGCGCCAACATGGCTGCAGGTTGGACTCTCTTTGCTGGCTTGAATTACACTCTGGGCGGCAGTGGAAACTCGTCAACTCCGACCTACCGCCGACGAGCGCCCGTCCCTACGACTCCTCCTGCCTTCGAAGAGGACACAGATGACGGCGTTGATCAAAATTTGTTCACGGCTCCACCGCCGCCTCCTCCGCCACCGCCTGTGCGTAAAAAACCGGCTCCGACCCCTGCGCAACGGCAAAAAAAGCTTCAAAATGAGCTCGATCAAACCGAGTTTCAAATCGAGTTGAAACGAAAGAAAAAACGCCAATAAACTTGAAGCACGAAGCCTTGTGACAGCGAGCCTTTTCGGCTAGAAAATGCTTTCTCTTAAGAGGTGACAATGACTGAAAATTCCAAACAAACCATGTCGGACCGCTATAGTCCCGCCGACGTCGAAGAAAAGGTTTATGCCTGGTGGGAACAATCTGGCTTTTTCAAAGCTCAAGATCAATCCACGAAACCCCCTTACAGCGTTATTTTACCGCCTCCCAATGTCACTGGCTTTTTGCACCTGGGTCACGCGGTTGATCACACCGTTCAAGATGTTTTGGTGCGCTGGAAACGCATGAATGGTTTTAATGTTTTATGGTTGCCCGGAACAGATCACGCCGGAATTGCCACGCAGGCCGTGGTGGAAAAAGAATTAAAAAAAGAAAACCTCACTCGTCACCAGCTGGGGCGTGAAAAATTTGTCGCCAGAGTTTGGGAATGGAAACATCAATATGGCGATCGCATTTACTCCCAAATGCGAAAGCTCGGGGACTCTTGCGACTGGGACCGCGCGGTTTTTACCCTGGATGAAGGCGTTTCAAAAGCCGTTCGTAAAGTGTTTGTGTCGTTGTACAAAAAAAGTCAAATTTACCGAGGCACTCGTTTGGTGAATTGGTCTGGCCCACTGGAATCCGCGATTTCTGATCTCGAAGTCGAGCATCGCCAGATCAAAGGCTCTCTGTGGCATATCAAATATCAGGTCGAGGGCACTCAGGATTTTCTGATTGTCGCCACCACCCGCCCTGAAACTCTGTTGGGCGACAGTGCCGTCTGTGTTCACCCAGATGACGAACGTTACAAACATCTGATTGGAAAACATGTTGTTCTACCGCTGCTGGGTCGAAAAATTCCGATCATTGCAGATACCTATGTTGATCCTCAGTTTGGTTCTGGCGTAGTGAAGATCACTCCTGCCCATGATTTCAATGATTACAAAATCGGGAAAACTCACCAATTGCCGATGATCAATATTCTGACAAAAAAATGTGAGCTCAATGAAAACGCAGGCCCGTACAAAGGCCTCAAAGTTCAAGAGGCTCGCAAACGAATTCTCGAAGACCTCAAGACTCAAGGTCTGTTGGAAAAAGAAGAACCTCACGCCTTGAGTGTCGGTCATTGCTCTCGAACGGGTGCCGTTGTCGAACCTTTTCTCTCGGACCAATGGTTTATGAAAATGGATCAGTTAGCTGTTCCTGCAAAACGGGTGGTTGAAAGCGGTACAATTCGCTTTGAACCCGAGAGTTGGACCAAAGTTTATCTGCACTGGATGAACATCATCGAGGATTGGTGCATTTCTCGTCAGCTTTGGTGGGGCCATCAGATCCCCGCCTGGTATTGCGAAGATTGCCAACACATCACCGTCAGCGAAACGGACGTCACTGAATGTGAAACCTGCCACAGCAAAAACGTTCGCCAAGACGAAGACGTTCTCGACACTTGGTTCAGTTCGGCCCTGTGGCCTTTTTCAACCATGGGTTGGCCTCAAGAGACCGAGACTGCAAAAACCTTTTATCCCACCAGCATCCTGGTCACCGGTCATGACATTTTGTTTTTCTGGGTTGCCCGCATGATCATGATGGGTCTTGAATTCAAACGAGACGTTCCCTTCCGCGAAGTTTATCTGCACGGCCTGGTTCGTGATTCTCAGGGTCGCAAGATGAGCAAAAGTTTGGGGAACTCTGTAGATCCCGTTGAAATGATCGGCAAGTACGGAGCCGATGCCTTGCGCTTTTCTTTCATCGCACATCTCTTTTCTGGAAAAGACTTTAAATTTAGCGAACAGCGAATCGAAGGTTATCGCAATTTCATGAACAAAATATGGAATGGCACTCGCTTTGCGTTGGCAGCTTTACAGGATTTTCAAATTCCCACTGACGGACTGAAAGCTCTGCCAAATAAAATTCACCTCTCTGTCTATGATCAGTGGTTGATTTTTAAATTGGGCGAAGTGGAAAAAACCGTGGAAGAGTCCATGGAACAACATCGTTTTTCTGATGCGACCAATGCTCTTTATCAGTTTGTTTGGTATGAATTCTGTGACTGGTACATCGAATTTATGAAGCCGGTTCTAAACGGTGCCCCGTCTGTCGACCGAGAAAATTCGCAGCTGGTGGTGGCTCAGACCCTGAACCGAATCATGCGCCTCTTGCACCCTTTTGTGCCGTTTATCACCGAAGAACTTTATCAAAAACTGCCCCTGCATGACAAAACCTGCATGTTGGATCAATATCCGAATCCCCGCAATGATCGCGAATTTTTGGCTCTGGGCTCCGAGACCGCCGCTTTAGAAGTCGACTTGATCAAAGAGGTCATCTCAGCGATTCGAAATATCCGCGGTGAAAATCGCATCAGTCCTGCGCAAAAAATCAATGTTCGTTTGGTTCCTGGCGATGGCGAAGTTCAAAAGCACCTGGCCCACAATAAGAGCGCGATCATGACCCTGGGAAGAATTGAAAACTTTGAGATTGGCGACGAGGGCAATTTATCAAAATGCGCCTTGGCCGTCATCAATGTTAAGACAGCCCAGGTCAAAGTGGTGATTCCTCTCGAAGGCTTGGTAGACATCGAAGAAGAGGTCAAACGAATCCAAAAATTGGTGGAAAAACTGACCAAGGACATTGGCTCCCTGAGCGGCCGTCTTAATAACGAAAACTTCGTCAAGAACGCGGCCGAAGAAGTCGTCGAAGCCGACCGTCAACTCTTGGCCCAATCCAAAAACCAACTCCAAAACCTCCAAGACTCCCTCACACGGCTCAGGTAAAGCTACCTGAGTTGGGTGACCCGGCAGCCGCCCGGCTCAACCATGAGCTTACTGTTTGGATTCCAAGTCCACAGACACGAAGCCCGACCTAAGCCTTGAATTGATTAAAAACCTGAAGAATCAAAATAAAAATCTGGATGATTAGAAAATAAATTTCCAGTCGATCTCGAGTTTTTTTTGAAAACATCCGATTGCACCTATGCTGGTTGGGCATAAGAACTCCTTTCGTTAGTGGAGAGGAGAAATCGTTTCAAAGGAGCGGCTGCAAGGTCGCTCCTTTTTTATGCAAAAATGGAAATAGACCACCGGCTTCTTGGTTGCTGAAATAGAATCGAAAATCGGATGAGGACTCTAAATTTCGCCTATTTCAGACGAATTCCAACTTCCGAAAGTTGGTCATGACTGACGGGACTTGGGGCTTCGGCCATAATATCGGTGGCTTTTGCAGTTTTTGGAAATGCGATGACTTCGCGAATTGCATCAGTCTCACACAAGAGCATCACCAAACGATCCATCCCCCACGCGATTCCGCCATGAGGTGGAGCTCCGTACTTAAAGGCTTCAAGGAAAAAACCAAACTTGTTTTCAGCTTCTTCTTGGCTCATGCCCAATGTTCGAAACATCGCTTGTTGCAAATCATTGCGGTAAATCCGAATGCTTCCGCCACCCATTTCGTAACCATTGCAAACCAAATCATAGGCCTTGGCCAACAACTGGCCAAATTTAGATTCCTCTTTATTGATCATCCAATCCATGTGTTCATTTTTCGGTGAAGTGAATGGATGGTGTCTCGCCACCCAACGTTTGTCGTCGGGTGAATACTCTAACAAGGGGAAGTCAACGACCCACAAGAACTTGTCTTTGCTGGTATCGATGAGCTTGAGCTCTTTGCCGAGATGTAATCGGAGAGTCGAAAGAGCAGCACAAGCAACATCATAGTCATCAGCAACAACAAGGGCCGCGCCGCCTTTTGTTGCACCCACAGTTTGAAAGATTTCATTGAGTTTCTCTTTATCAAAAAATTTCGAAATAGGTGAAGTCAGGGTTCCGTCAGCTTCTGATTTGATCCAAACCAAACCCTTGGCGCCCGCACTCTTTGCCAAATCTGTTAGTTTATCCATTTGACCACGCGAAAAGGAACCACCGCCAGGCACAGCAATTCCACGGACAATCCCACCACGCGCAGCTACGTCATCAAAGACCTTAAAGCCCGACTGAGTCACAATCTTCTTTAAGTCCTGAATCTCCATGCCAAAACGAGTGTCAGGCTTGTCACTGCCATATTTATCCATCGCCTCGAAGTAGGTCATTCTTGGCACTGCACCGACATCAACCCCTTTGATCTCTTTCCAGATTAAACGAAGCATTTTTTCATTCAGATCAATGACGTCTTCTTCATCAATGAAAGACATCTCGATATCAATCTGGGAAAACTCGGGCTGTCGATCCGCTCGCAAGTCCTCGTCTCGGAAACAACGAGCGATCTGAAAATACCGGTCATAACCAGAGATCATCAAAAGTTGTTTTAAAATTTGCGGGGACTGAGGAAGAGCATAAAAATTTCCTGGGTTCACTCGTGATGGAACCAGATAATCCCTTGCCCCCTCTGGCGTAGACTTGAATAAAATTGGTGTCTCTATTTCAAGAAAATGATTGTCCGACAAAAATTTTCTCACTAATTGAGCCACTCGGTGACGGATGATCAGATGATTCTGCAAACGCGGTGAACGCAGATCAAGATAACGATATTTCAATCGCAACATTTCACCGACGCTCTCGTCACTGATTTGAAATGGCGGAGTTTCAGCAGAATTCAGAATCTCACAGTGCAGGGCCTCGACCTCGATCTCTCCTGTTTTGACCTTGGAGTTCACCATGCCGGCTGGTCTTTCACGCACAAGACCGCGTACTGCCAACACGTATTCACTGCGCAAATCTTTGGCCGCCAAGGTTTCTGCTTTTTTTGGATCCAAAACCACCTGAATGATTCCTTCACGATCGCGCAAATCAATGAAGATCAAGCTGCCATGATCACGACGAGTGTCGACCCAGCCCATCAAGATCACTTCTTTGTTCACGTGAGATTTATTGAGATGACCGCAGTAATGCGTTCGCTTGAGTTGATGGACAAACATGTTGAATCCTTACTTCGAATTTCTGATTCTGACATACTGGCCCAAGGGGGGTCAAAAAACTTCTTTTAATGGACTTCATAAGAGTCGAGTTTTACCTTGAAGTCTGGGAGGTTTTTATGCCGAAAGTCACTATTGATCACAAGTCCACCCTCAGTCCCCAAGATGCTTTTGCCAAGATCAAAACCTTCTTTGAAAGCGACCAGGACATTCGACGCCTTGATCCAAATCTGACTTGCAGCTTTGTCGAGGCTCAACTCCGCGGCAAAGCCACTGGGAAACAATTTAAGGCCGATATCTCTGTGAGTGGAGTGGGCGCCGGTAGCTTGGTCAATGTGGTTGTGGATCTTCCCCTGCTCCTGACCCCCCTCAAGGGAAAAATCCAAGAGACTATTCAGAAAAAATTGAGTAAATACGTCACTTAATCGTCTGGCACTTTATGGCAAAAACTTTAAAGAAAAAATCCATTACCAAGTCTCCGGCTAAGGGGGCAAAAAAAAAGAGTGCCAAGCCGAAGGTCACCAAAAAAACGGCTGCTCGCAAGGTCACTCACAAACGAGTTGTGGCTGAACTCGTTGATGACTCTGCCGTCTCCAACACCGATCACGACGATGAAATCTCGCCAGTTGTTGATGACTCGGCTGAAGTTAGCGACACTGCCCCCGACTTGACTCCAAGCTCTCCGACGGACAAGTCCCTGACGACGGCGGATCCCGTCGGTTTGTATTTGGCAGAGATTCGGAAATACCCTCTCCTCTCACGGGAACAAGAGAGCGAGCTGGCTAAAAAATATTACGAAACTAAAGATCCCGCCATGGCCCAGGCTTTGGTGACGGCCAATCTGCGATTTGTGGTCAAGGTTGCCGCCGAATACTCACGTTTCGGTGCACGCATGATTGATCTGATTCAAGAAGGCAATATGGGTCTTATGCATGCCGTCCGAGACTTCAATCCCTACAAGGGTGTTCGATTGATTACCTATGCCGTATGGTGGATCCGCGGTTATATTCAAGAATACCTAATGAAACAGTATTCTTTGGTGAAGATCGGCACGACTCAAAATCAAAAGAAACTTTTCTACCAGTTGCAAAGACAACGACAAGAGCTCGATGCCCTCGGGCAAACTCCTGATATCCAATTGCTGAGCACAAGGCTTGGAATTCCAGCGGACGAAGTACAAATGATGACCCAGAGAATGTCCGGCCGAGATATCAGTTTAGACCGCCCCATGAGTGATGATTCAAGCGCGAGTCTGATGGACCTGCAACGAGGCGAAGTCAGCATGCCCGACGAGGCCCTCGCTCAACATGAAGAACTGTCTCAACTGACCGAGGCCATCAATGAATTGAAACCTCATCTGTCAGCACGAGAAAAGATTATCTTGGAAGAAAGAATTTTGAATGACGAGCCTCTGACCCTGCAAGAGATCGGCGAAAAATACGGCATCACCCGAGAGGCCGTTCGCCAAATGGAAGCTCGCTTAATGAAGAAAATCAAAGACCAATTCGAAAGGTAGCACCTTCCTAGGCCACATCCAGTTCGCCGGAGCCGAGGGTTTGGGCTAGCTTGCCCCGCAACCTTGATACGGCTTGAGCATGAAGCTGAGACACACGACTCTCGGTGACTCGCAAAACTTTTCCGATCTCTTTAAGATTGAGATCTTCATAGTAGTACAGCGAAAGCACGAGCCGTTGTCGTTCAGGCAATTCCTCGATCGCCTGGGTGACCAAATCCTTCACCGTTTTGACATTCAATTGATTGAATGGATTGCTCAGTCGACAACCTTCAAGGATATTTAAAATTGATTTCTTATCCACGTTACTGAAGGTCTGAGACTCATCAATAGAAAGAAGACTCACTGGTCGCACTTGGTTCAATAGATCATAAAACTCTTCAATGGAAACATCCAAAGCCTTGGCGACCTCTTCATCCGTGGCCGTACGCCCCATCTCTGCTTCGAGATGTGAAACGGTTTTATCCAACACTTTGGCTTTATCTCGAATTGAGCGCGGAACCCAATCTTGGGCTCGCAATTCATCCAAAATAGCACCACGAATTCGAAATTCCGCATAGGTCTTAAATTTATTATCCCGAGTGGGATCATATTTATCAATCGCATCCATCAGGCCGATCACACCACTTGAAATCAAGTCATCCAACTCAATATTCGAAGGTAGACGAACCGCAATTTTCTGCGCAATAAATTTAATCAGCGGCGCGTATTCAACAATGAGTTTGTCTTTCTCATCGGCCGTGACTCGACGAGGTTCGTCTTTGTACTTTTTCAGTAATACCGTGTTTTTTGCCATGAATGATGTCCCCTCAGCTCAAATTTTATCAAAACGATATTCATCTCGAAAGTCCAAATCCTGCTATGCCACACCCACGACCTGCTCCCAGAAAAACTGGAGTCCGGCCTTATCCTGTTGCTTTTCCAGGGAAGATTCCAATTGGCGCGAAATCTGAAGCAGATATTTGGCTGCCTCAGATTGTGGCTCGTGTTTCATTATGAGACGTTGGTTCTGTGTCGATTTTCTATACAGGTTGTCCATTGGCAAAGCTCCCCAATAGTCCAGTCCTATACTGAGGAAACGATTGACGACGTCATTGAAGCGATTAAAGAGCTGTAAGCCCTCAGTTTCGTCACGGACCTGATTACAGATGATAGAGAAGTTGTTCTCTTTGTACTCTTGATGCAAAACCTTGATCAACGCGTAAGAATCGGCCAAAGACGACGGATCCGGAGTAATAATCACGCTGCTCACCTGAGACGCGGAATTCAGATACAAAACATTATCTGCAATGCCAGGAGCAGTATCAATCAACAGATAATCATAGTGATAGTCCAACGTGCTCACTGCATCCAGCAGAGAACGACGCTCAAATGCGTTCAAGCGTGAGAGCTCAACAACGCCGCTCCCACCTGGAATCAGGGCGATATTCGGGGCCAATGGCACCAATACCTGATCGATTTCTTTTTCGCCGTGAAGAACATCCAAAATATTTCCATCTGGCTTCACGCCAAACATGATGTCCACATTCGCCATTCCCAAATCTCCGTCGAAAATCAAAACCCGTTTTCCCCGGAGTGCCAAGGCATAGGCCATATTCGAGACCACAGTGGTCTTCCCCACTCCTCCTTTTCCGGAGGTGATACAGATAGTCTTTGTCCGATTCCGAATTTTTAGTGCCATAGTTTATCCCTGCTGATCTACTCTGTTCATTTTTGTGATCTTGAAAATTAAGTCCAAAACTCGTTCTCGCGTCGCAACTTCATAGTCCTCCGGAACTCGACTGCCGATCCCAAAGCTATGGAGTGGTGTTGAGAATCTCCTCATAAAATTATAGATAGTCCCATGCTGATTGGACTCATCTAGACCCGTAAAAATCACATCTTGAAATTCGGTGACTTTGTAGCGCTTTCCAATCTCCGTCAGGTCTGAATCTTTCCCCAAACATGAAAGCACCAGATGTGTTCTCAAACTCCACCTCTGGTCCGGCGGGAGCAACTGCCGAATCAAAGAAATCTCTTCCATTGACTTGAGACTGAGCCCGGGAGAGTCGACTAAAATATGGTCATACCCGCTGAGCTGAGCCATGATCTTGTCCCAGTCTGATCTTTGCCGAACAATGGCAAATGGCACATTGAGAATCTGAGCATAGATTCTCATTTGATCGGCAGCTCCCACCTTCATAGTGTCCAAAGTCACCAAGGCGACCTTTTTATTTTCCTGCACAACGTAATGGCTGGCCATCTTAATCAAGGTCGATGTCTTTCCACTG
>Ga0066639_10005996_pt1 | contig 10178 bp, 10 predicted proteins | sample CryGeyCG2114_010_2_FD_59504 | JGI IMG/M metagenome (GOLD analysis project Ga0066639, IMG submission 59504) | Groundwater microbial communities from aquifer - Crystal Geyser CG10_big_fil_rev_8/21/14_0.10 | ecosystem: Environmental > Aquatic > Deep subsurface > Groundwater | place: USA: Utah... | reverse complement strand
TTCAACCCGTGCGATTGATGCATTGCGGAAGTATCTTGCAAAACGAACTGATCCGTATAATCCGCTTTTTTTACGTTATTCAGGACCGACGCCTGATGCGGATCTTACCGATGAAAAGTTACGACTTTCTGTCAGATCAATTCAAAGAATGATCAACAAATACAGGAAAAAAGCAAATATTCTTTTCCGTATCGGCCCGCACATCTTGAGGCATTCATACGCGACAGATCTTCTTTCTCACGGAGCTGATCTCAGATCAGTGCAGGAGATGCTCGGTCACAAAAATATTGCAACCACACAGATTTATACTCACGTCACAAATCTTCGTCTAAAAGAGATTCACGACAAGTTTCATTCCGGCAATACAAAGGAGACGAAAAAAAACGATACTGAATAGTGAAATAACCGATAAGACTGATATAATTACAGAATGATACCGTCTATACGCTCTCATCTTCCTTTTCTCATTCTTTTTCTTGCTATCACCGCTTTCAGTGTTTACTTTTCTCTTTTTACGATTCTTCGCTATCAGAAACTGTATGCGCATTACTTCGATCTGGGGATTATGCATCAAACGGTATATAATACATATAAGGCGATAGAGACCGGCGATTTATCGCGAATTCTTGAGATGACTGATCCTCACATTACTCTGGATCAGGTAAAACGCATGTCGGTACACAACGATATATTCCTCGCTCTTCTTGCTCCTGCATTTTTTATATATAGCGGTCCGGAAACTCTGCTTGTGATACAGGCAATTGCGGTCGCGCTTGGAGCTTTTTTTGTTTACAGGATTTGTCAGATTGTATTTGAAGAATCGGAGAGGCGGAGTTGGATTGCGGTTCTGTTTTCATTATCATATCTCCTCTATCCCCCTTTGCAGAAGGCGGTGAATTTTGATTTTCATGCCGTCACTTTTTCTACACCGCTTCTTCTCGGTATGTATTATTTCTGGCTGAAAAAACGCTATGTCTGGAGCTTCGTTTTTATTGTTTTAACATTGCTCACCAAGGAACAAGTCGGATTGGTAATCTCAATATTTGGCTTATATGTATTTATTAAGAAAGTCACTGATATGGATTTTTCTTTTTTCAAAAAGAAGGCTTCCTTTGGCATATTAAAGAAGCTTATCAAAAAGGCAGACCGTCGGGAGGTACTTTTTAGTACCGCAGCAATTGTTTCAGGTGTGGTTTGGGTTCTGCTTTCAATGCTTGTTATTATCCCTTATTTTCGAGGCTCTGAACATTTCGGTGCACAGTATTACACGTATCTGGAAAGAGAGCCATGGAAGGTTTTTCCGGTCGTATTCCGATACGAGACGTTTCATTATATTTTCCTCCTGACGGCACCACTTGGGATGTTTGCCCTCTTTTCACCGTCACATCTGTTGATGGCAGGATCAGAGTTTGCGACGAATATTTTGTCATCAAACGGTAACATGCGTAATATCTATTTTCACTATGATACGGCTCTTACAGCGTTCGTCATACTCGGTTCAATTTACGGTGCAAAAACCTGTTTAAATATCACAACATTCAAAAAAGCCGCAAAAAGGCTCCCTGTATCGGCAGAAACGATCCTCATGGGTTATCTAGCTATCTCAATAATTGTATTCTCTCTCTATCTCAGTCCCTTGCCCTGGGGTCACCACAGGGATGTATATGCCTGGACGTCTCATCCCGGTCGGGTTCAGGATGTCAGGCTTTGGCAAAAATACTTATCAGGAGATGATATTAAAGTTTCGACAACAGGGCATATTGCTCCTTTTTTTACATCAAGACGTTATTTTTATGATTTTGCCGGAGGATATGACCGGGCTGAGTATGTTGTTGTTGATGTGAGTGATATCGGTCATGGTTTTCAAGCTGAGGAATCGGAAGCGAACTATGAAGCTCTGCAAAATGATTGGCGGTATATTACAATATATGACAAGAATGATATTAAAGTATATAAAAATATCTCACACTTATAATTCATTGTTATCCTTATGAAAGATTTCATCTCAGTCATTATTCCGTTTCACAATGAAAAGGAAAATTTACCGATTCTTATCCCGGACTTAAAAGAAAAACTGGGCAAATTGAGCGTGGATTATGAAATCATACTGGTTGATGACGGATCATTGGACGAGTATCGTGAAGGTATAAAACCGCATTTGAATAAAGAAACAAAACTTATTGTCCTCAACAGACAGATGGGTAAAGGACGGGCTCTTACCGAAGGCTTAAAGGATGCCCAAGGAAACCTTATTGTTTTTATGGATGCTGATCTTCAGGATGATCCTTCCGATCTTTCAGGATTTTATGACAAAATCAACAGCGGCTATGATCTTGTAAACGGGTTCCGTTTTGACCGAAAAGATAATCCGATCATTAAAGTTTATTCGAAAACTGCACGCTGGTTTCTGCAGCATTTCCTCAGTTCTCCTTTTTCAGATATCAACTGCGGGTTCAAGATGTTCAAAAAAGAGGTATTGAAAGAAGTTGTATTGTACGGGAATAATTTCCGCTTTTTGCCACTTGCCGCTTTTTATGAAGGGTTTCGTGTCGGAGAGATCAAAGTACACAACAAACCGCGTCTTCACGGAAAATCCAAATACGGAATGAGAAAGCTCTTTATCGGTCTCATTGATATGTTATCAGCATATTTCCTCTATAAATTTTCAGAGCGGCCCCTCCACTTCTTCGGAAGTATCGGTGTCATACTCTTTGTAATTGGCGGTATGGCTTTAGCGTGGGTAACGTATGAGCGAATATTTGAAGGAATACTTCTCTATCGAAGACCCGCCCTGCAGTATGCGATATTTTTGGTCATTCTTGGCATACAGATCATTATGACGGGAATTGTCGGAGAACTCATCGTGTATCTTCATCATAAACGCAATAGATGAATTGTGATTTATGAAGTAAGATTGAAGAAGGAATACATTCTTAAATCCGAATTCAATATTCATAAATCAAATTAACATGTCAGGAATTATTGCCATTCTCACAGCTACTCTCGTATGGGGTGCCGGATCGCCTATTTTCAAATATGCGCTGTCCGATATCCCTCCCTTTACACTGGCATTTATTAGATTTTTTACCGCTTCATTTATCTTTCTGCCCCTTGCATTGAGTCATTACAAAAAAATGAATGCCAAGCTCTGGTGGCATCTTCTGATGGGTGCTTTTTGGGGAATTGCAATTAACGTTTCATTCTTTTTCCTGGGACTGCAGCTTGCGCCGAGTATTAACGCGACAATAATCGTTTCAATCGGACCCATTCTTTTGTATGTTCTATCTCTTCGTCTGCTGCAGGAAAAGCCTCATCCGCAGATTATTCACGGCATGATTATTTCTCTGGTCGGCGTACTGATCATCATTCTGGCTCCGATTATCAAGTCCACCCAGCTTCACACACTCACCGAACAGGCCGGTTTGAACACATTCTTAGGTAACTTATGTTTCATCGGAGCGATGATCGGAGGAATAATGATCACGATTGACAATAAGCAGCTGGTCGGGAAGGTTCATCCGTATACCGTTACCGGATTTCAGTTTCTGATAGGATCACTCGCCTTTATTCCGTTTATGTTCTATGAGCTTCAGAGTTGGTCGTTTCAGGAACTTACCGATAAAAGCTGGATAGGTATTTTGTACGGAGTATTTTTCTCATCGGCACTTGCCTACTTTGCACAAAATTACGCACTCACCAAACTCACCGCACAGCAGGTCGGTATGTTTACGTATATCATGCCGGTTGCTGCTGTTCTTGTCGCCATTCCGCTTCTGGGCGAGTATCCTGATATTTTCTTTATGGCAGGTTCCGGCGCTGTATTTATCGGTATTCTGGTCGGTGAACGGCATGTACAGAGAAAACGAAAGAGTTAAGCTGCTATTTGCTACAATATACGCATATGAAAAAAGTACTCATCACCGGAGCCGGCGGATATATCGGTTCTGTCGCAACACATCTTCTCCTTTCAAAAGGATATGAAATCGTCGCTGTTGACAACTTCTCAACCGGATTCAGACAGCCTTTGGAGACATTGCAGGAAAAACACGGAAAAGATAATCTGCGATACTATGAAATTGATCTTGCAGCCGACCTTTCAGAAGTATTTAGTAAAGAAAAAAACATCAATGCAGTTCTCCACTACGCGGCAAGCTGTAGTGTGAATGAGTCCATGGAAAATCCGGGTAAATATTTTTCCAATAATACCTGCGCCACGCATAATTTCATCAGGCAATTTGTCGAAAACGGCATAAAGCATATGGTTTTCTCTTCTACCTGCGCGGTATATGGTGAGGCTGAGTATGTGCCGATTGATGAAAAGCATCCGACCCGTCCTGCCAATCCCTATGGTGAGTCGAAGCTGATGTCAGAAAAGGTAATTCAATGGTACGGAAAGCTAAAGGGTTTAAACTATGTGATTCTCCGCTACTTCAATGTCTGCGGTGCAACTGATGACGCACTCATCGGAGATGCGAAAAAGCCTTCGGTTCACTTGATGCAGAATGCGGTGCGGGGAGCGCTCGGTATTGAGCCGTTTTACCTGACATGCGGGAAGTTTGATACTCCTGACGGGACACCGATTCGTGATTATGTAAATGTTGTTGACCTCAATCAGGCTCATTTGCTCGCTCTTGAGTATCTGACCCGCGGCGGGAAAAGCGAGATTATCAATCTGGGAACAGGTACCGGAAACTCGGTGATGGAGATTGTGGAGCAGGTTGAGGAAATTACGGGCAAAAAAATAACTATTGATAGCGGTTCTGAGCGCGCCGGCGAGTATGCAAAGATGGTTGCAGCCACGGAAAAGGCACAAAAAATACTGGGCTGGAAACCTGAGCATTCCTTAAAAGACAGTGTTCAGACACTTGTTGACTGGTATAAAGGTCGGCCAAACGGCTGGGAGAGATAATTACTTCAAAAAAAGTTCTTGGGTGGCCCGCCGAGATGCGGGCCACCCTGACAATCTAGACAACAACTATTCGTCCCAGTGATACGGGAATCGTTCGTCAACATGGAACATTCCCTGAAGCTTCCACTTCACAAGTTTACCCTCGAATTGTACGCTGTAATACATGATGTACTGCGTTCCATCGAGGAACATGTGGTTGTGAAAGTGAACGATTGCGCCGCTTCCTTGTGTACGCTTGCCGAGTCGTTTGTTGTATTTCACGACAAACCGGCACTCCGCAAGGAGATATAGAATTTCCTCGCGAATGTACTGCGGCACCTGACTGTCAGCAAAGCCTGCAATGTCGTGAGCAATATGCTCAACCGTGATTGGATCACGGCAGTCCGGCTTATTTGCGGACTCTTCATCAAAGGCAGCGCTCAGCGCTGTGTCCAAGTCATCAAACAATGGATTCTTGTCACTCATGTGTCCTCTCCTTCATCTAAGATGTTGCCTGATTGTCAAAGATGATTATTCAGCTCCAAAAACGACAGCTGATGCCGTAATATTACCGAATAATCATAGTCGCATAATACCATTCCGAGCGTGGTCTGGTATAATACTATAAGTTATTATACATATTTAATACTCATATTTCCAGTTGTATGCTCGGTGAAAAGGAGTGGAATTCTCTACTCTTTTTCATCCTGCATAACGGTAAAGCTTGTATTTGTATGCAAGGGGCACCGATATCGGGATATACAGGGACCTAGCCGATGGGTTTGTATCGGCAGTTGAACATTCAAAATTTGAGGAGGTACGCTATGCCTATTCGTATAGCGACGTTATTGGCCATTCTTGCTTGCTCAATGATCTTTATGGGTCAGGCAAAAGCTGAGCAATGGTTAACGGCAACAGCGACTCGTGTTGTACTGAACACTCCGTATGTTCCGATTAGTACGCCCCTTGCAAGGGTAACACCGAAAGTGGAGCCTACGGACCAGCCGGCGCCGACAAATACACCATTTCTCAGCATAAGGTATTTACCCTCAGTGAGTAAACACTTTGTCGTTACGCCCATTCCACCGAGCACCGCAGTTGTCTTTGTCAGCTGCACGAATTGTACGAGTATCTACTACAAGTATGATGTTCCGTATGATGTCGTGCGTGGTTACACTTTTTCGGGATCGACGATCTCCGTACCGGCTGGCACAAGCTTGTATACCAAGCCTGTAGTCGGCTGGGGAAAGTCATGTATACCCTCTTCAGACGAAAGGGTCGTGTATGCGGGATACAATCGTATACCGGATTTCTTTTGTGAATAAATAGCAGTTCCTCTAGCCCTTACTCTCTGCTCCCTGTCAGAGAGTAAGGCCCCCTTTTTACCTCCATTTTCATATTCTTACTTACACATCAATTACATACTTGACAAACTATTTAAGATACTGTATCATTGTGTATGATAGTGTATGAAATATTGTTATGACAGGTTAAAACTTAGTTCTGGATCCCGGATCGGGGTCCGGGATGACAAGTAAAAATATGAACGCCAATATCAAAGTACAGTCAATCCTGAAAGGAAAACAGAATATTCTCGCCGTAGTCGCCCATCCGGACGACTTTGAGGATTATTTCTCAGGAACGATGCTTATTGCTATCGAAGAAGGATGGATTAAGCCGGAAAACATTAATTTGCTGATCGTGACAGACGGTTCCAACGGAAGCCGCGGAAATATCGTGGATCCTAAGGTTCTGAAAAAACTCCGTCACGAAGAGCAGATGAAAGCACTTGATCAAGTCGGTATTCCCCGTGAAAACTGTCATTTTCTTGACTTTAAGGACGGCTATGTTCACAACAACGATAATCAGCTGACCGAGCGTATCAGTTACTTTATTCGTAAACTGAAACCTGATCTTTTGCTGACACACAACGGTTTTGAGGCTATTATTGAGCGTCAGAGCGGTATGTACTATGTCCACAAGGATCACCGTGTAGTCGGTCAGGCAGCGCTTGATGCAGCATATCCATACAGCCGTGATTTGCTCTTTTTCCCTGAGCATCACAAAGAAGGTTTGGAAGGTCATTTTCTTCTGGAAGTCCTTATTGCTGAAACACAGAACCCGAACGTGAAGGTCGATATTACGGCTAAAATGCCGGAAAAAATCGCACTTCTCAAGAACTTTATGTCTCAGATCGAGTCTGATGACTGGTTGTACAAGTATTTTAAAGATACAACCGGTGAAGGTGACCGCTATCTTGAGTCGTATAAGTACGTAAAGATCATCATCTAACACAAGTAATTATTATCGCCATCTGTCAATCAGATTGATAGGTGGCGATTTTTTTATGGGTTTTTTGTATAATACGATATTTGTAAGAAATCCCCATTGTTAGTTCATTGATATGGTATGGGAGAGTGGAAGTATACACGCCGTGTCCGGTTTGATTCACAGGTCGGTGATGAGTATGGTTACCTGAGCCGGCTCAATCGATTCCCTGCGCCTATGGAGGCTATGGATCTTGTGGGGAAAATGGAGCCGAATATCTTCGTCACGGGCGGTGTCGCCCGTCAGGCCGCGTTGATGCAAATTACCGGTCTTACTGCGAATGAATTGCCGGGTACAACGGACTGCGATTTAGTGAGTTTCAGCGAGGGCGGAATCTATAAAGGGCGTTTTAAGACTCCTGTTGCTGCAATATATGTCGGATACAACAGACCGTTTGCTGATCGTTTCGGAATTTTTTTAGATATGCATACGGCGCTGACAATCGATCAGATTTTGATGGGAACCCCCGGCGGGATACCGAGTCCTGAGCTGTACGCGACAGATGAAGCCGTACAGGATTATCAGGATCGTGTTATCCGAATTTCTCCCTACCAGAGCGGTGAGTGTCGGAGTACCAATCCTGTAGTTGGGTTCTCTTCAGTGTGTCGGGCAGCGGTCATGGGTGAGATTTTGCGTCCTCAGGGGTTTAGGATGGGTGTTGATCCCGATTTTGCCAGACATGTACTTCGTGAGGGGTGGGGTCATCGTCGTGCGATGGGCAAAGTCAGAAGCGCGGTGAATAAATCGAAGCTTCACGGCGTCGAGGCGGGTTTGTATGACTACTTCGGCAGTCTCGGATTTACGGTACCGCAGAAATTTATCGAAGAGCCTCCCTATATCAGTGAAGACGAGCTTTAATCCCTGCTGAAACGATCGTTTATTTTGTTCCTTGTCTGATTTGCATGGATTGAAATGCCTGGGTATCCATGAGTGTGAAAGGAAGCATTGCCGCTATCGTGTCTGTTGTGATCCAGTGTTGGAGCATGGTGAGTTCGCGGTCTGTTGTGGGGAGTTCTCCTTCAGCTTCCAGTTCTGCCATTTTGCTGCGGATCTGATCGAGTATAAGGTAAAAATAAGGAATTCGGTAGTATTCCCGATGTTCGGAGGGTTCTGTGTGCTCCATCGGTTGAATTTCCATGAAGGCAGTATATCACACTGACTTCTCTGTCATCCCGAACTTGCCTTGCCCGCCGATTGAGGAGGGTTTCGGGATCTTTCGTTCAAAGATGCTGAAATGAATTCAGCATGACAATAAGTTGCAAAAATTGAGGGGTAATTTGGTATAATTGTTGTCAACTGCGAGACGTAAGAAACAGTCTTTGTTTCAACGTCTCAGCAATCCTTTACATGCGGAGTTAGTTCAGTTGGTCCTCCGTCGCTCTTTGAGCTATGAAGGACGAGTGTTCTCATCACGCAGTATTGTTGACATTACGGTTCATTTTGTTTCTTAATGCGGAGTTAGTTCAGTTGGTAGAATGTCTCTTTTCCAAAGAGAAGGTCACGGGTTCGAGTCCCGTACTCCGCTCCACTCTCCTTCACTCCATTTCGATCCTTTATACTAAATACATATGATCTCCATACAACAACTCTTTGATTTCGTGGATCGAGCGGGGAAGGCGACTTATGCGGGTGGCGGTTCATATGAAGAGCATCCTGAGCGTCCGGGATTTTTCGAGCTTGTGTATGAAGAATCTCCCCTATCCTATCGTGACAGCTACTCTGGACATGCCAGAAGCGGCGGTCAGGAAATCGTTCGGTATGAAAATAAACCGATCTGGTGGTCAGGATACGGCGGCGGAATGGTGGAGGGCAAAGAAGGCCTCTCTGATGAGACATTCGAGTTCCTGAAAAAAGCACTTTCACAGGATGAAGAAGGATTTGATTCGCTTCGCGGTCCGCATGAATTCATTGACAAAGATTGGAAGTACACCTATACCCAGGACGGCGATATCTATGATTTCTACGGCTACGAAGTGATCTCGTACAAAGGCGAAAAAGTATTCTGGCATCGTGCTGTCGGCGGAATACTTCAATAACAAACCGGATTCTGAATATTCAAAGATCCCGAAACCCTCCTCAATCGGCGGGCAAGGCAAGTTCGGGATGACAGGTATTAATTGCATAAACGGATTCTTCCATTTACGGTCAGGATGACAGAAATGTACTCGTACAACCTATACAAAGCAACAACGTGCTACAATGAAGGTAAGATGGAAACAATTTGGAAAAAATATCATATCTGGATCCTTCTTATTTTCGCCTTTCTCGTACGCCTTATCCACCTTGACCAGTCACTCTGGCTGGATGAAGCAACCACAGCCGTCACCGTCAGACAGTACTCATTCTGGCAGATTATCACCCAGTTCTCCCCTGCCGACTTTCATCCGCCGCTTTACTACCTTTTTATGGATATTTGGACATCCTTTGCAGGCTATTCAGAGATATCACTCCGCATGCCCAGTGTCATCTTTAGTGTTGCTGCCGGATACTTCGTATACAAAATATCCCGAAGAATTTTCCCTGCTACAGAGTACGGAATCGGAGCGACTATACTGAGTGCCGTTTTCTTCCTGTTTAATCCCCTTATCATCTACTATGCACAGGAAGCTCGCATGTACGCCATGGTCACATTCCTCATTGCCGCCAACTTCTATTACCTCCAGACCCTGGTGTCACGCAAGGTGCGAAACAGCGGCCTGTATTTTCACCTCACGCTCGCCGTGATGTTTCTGACATTCTATGCCAGTGCTTTTTATATCGCCGCTGTCATACTATACCTCCTGTACCACAAAAAATACCCGTTGCTAGTGTCGGCAGTCACGACAACGCTCGTCAGTGTCACCGTGGTCTTTCCGCTACTCTACACGCAGTACGCCGGGTCAAAAACGGCCCTGGAAGCCGTCAAAAACTGGTCACTGGTACTCGGTACCGTATCGTTGAAAAACATCATTCTTATCCCGAT
>Ga0066639_10005989_pt1 | contig 10184 bp, 5 predicted proteins | sample CryGeyCG2114_010_2_FD_59504 | JGI IMG/M metagenome (GOLD analysis project Ga0066639, IMG submission 59504) | Groundwater microbial communities from aquifer - Crystal Geyser CG10_big_fil_rev_8/21/14_0.10 | ecosystem: Environmental > Aquatic > Deep subsurface > Groundwater | place: USA: Utah... | reverse complement strand
AAATTGTGATAAAGCATATAGAGAAGATTTGCATTAAGAGAAACCATCACAGCTAAAAGAATTAATTCAAGATTATTTAATTTTCTATATAGAAGTTCTAAGAAAACATAAACCAAAGGAACCATTAGTGCAAAAAGTATTGCTTGGATAAGGTATGAGAGTTGGTATCCTTCAAGCTTAAATACCGATAAGAAAAAGGAGGATATGATCGGCGGGCCCCATCGGTATCCGTCGTGCAAGAGATTATCAACAGTTAAATGAACTTTGCTGTAAAAGCTTTCACTAAGACTATGGTCTACTAAGTAATCTGCGGATGTAGCATATGCTATTATGTCGTTATTTCCCATTGATATGCTTGTTAAAATGCCTTCTCTTCGCAATATTGGAATAATGTTAAATATAATGCTCAGTAGAATAATGCTAGTAAGTATTATAAATTTTTTCGAAATCTGTATTTTTGGTCTGTTTTTAAGAATTAAATAAATACTTAACAAAAATAATATAATTCCTAAAATTGGGCCACTTACTTTTACAGGGATACCCAATAAGCTTAGTTCAACTAAGGAAAAAATTATAAAAATAATGAAAACCCACGGCTGCAACCAAAAAGAGTAAGGTAGTAATTTTTTAGGTAGGAAAAAGTTTGTTATACCATACCCTAAAAAGAATACTGTTATAAGTGTTAAAAATAAATAAGCAAACGTTTCTATCATATTAAAAGAGCAATGCAAATCCTAATAAAAGAGGATTTATTAATAGAGCAATTAATAACGGCTTTAAAAAGGTCAGCGCTTTATTTCTTCCATTAAGAAATAAAATGTTTAAAAATATAATCATCAAAGCAAAAATACTAAGTTTAAAGGCTAAACTGTTGATACTTGCTATAAAAATTAAAGAAAATGCTATTAAAAATTCTTCAATATAGACTAATTGTTTTTTAGATTTGCTGTATAAGATTTCTAAATAAGCAAATAGTATAAATACTAAAAATAAAAGCGATCCTACAATAAACGAGAAAGTTAAAGAAGCATTTATTAGTATAAGTAAGGAACTGATAATTAATATCACAAATAATGCTCTTAAAAAATTCCGTTTTGGTTTTAATATCTTCGCTACAAAGTATATAAGAATATAAATTGTTAAAAATATCGATATACCATGTAAAATTTTTGTGGAATCTAAAGTTGATATTTTAAAAATCTCCGAGTGGGTTGCTGTTAGAATACTTACACCGGTTTGCCAAATTCTCTCATCTTTACTCAAACTTGAAAGCATATTATGGACTATAGAAAGATCCTTAAGCTCACTAGCACGAATCGATATTGAACTATCACCAAGTTTGTTTAGAAATAGTGGTGTAAGTACTCCTACTATCACTGAAAATTTTAAATATTGTAAAAATTCTTCTTTTAACGATTTGGCTCTTTTAAAAGATGAGTTTAATAATGAAAATATAAAAATTAATATCAGTATAAAAAATAAAAACCATACGCCATTTAACAACTGTAGATCGAAAAATGGTTTACTAATAGAGATCTTACTTAAATTAAGTAAATAAACTACATTTAGAACTAAAATAATGCCTGTAAAGGGGTTAATAAAATTAAGAGCTTTTTTATTTTTAATACTTACAGAAATCATAAAACCTATAAACCAAAGAGAAATTAAGGTAAAAAAGGTTATTAAAATACTTATAAACATTTTATTATTGATCAATTAATCTAATGTTATAAAATTTTGCTGAAAATTCTCTCTCGTTATCTCCTCCTAATATATCCTTGTGTTTATAAGCCTCATCAAATATAAAGTAAACTGTATTTATCCCTTTTGTTAATTCAAAAGGAATTATTAATTTATAATCTTTTTTATCTAAGGTCATATCTTTTTGCCCTACATATTTTTTATTGATAAATACTTCTACTTTTTGTGGTTTTACAAACGATTCTGCCGTAAAATATAGCTTTTGTTTTTTAGAGTTAGCTAATTTAAAAAAAATATTAGACTTCTTTTCTGACCATGCAAATAATTCATCTTCTTGGTTCAACCATCCCATACCTAATTGTCTATTTCCTAATGTTTCTTCCATATCAATTTCTATAAACTCATCATTATTTGTTGAACGTTCAAAGAGAATATAATCTCCATCTTTCATCTTTTCCTCGTATCCTAATGATTTTAGTTCTGCAGAAAGAGTAGAGTAGTATGGTTTACTTTTATTAAAAACAATGTGCTTTATACTCAAAAAGTTAATAGATTTTTCTGCTTGTTCTTTGTTTAATAAATTCCATTCATTTAATTTCTCTCTGTCAATACTTCCGTTCATATGCACTCCCTCATCAATTTGTCTTCCTAAATAACCTATAAAAGGATCGTCTTCATAATAATTCTTTACATAATTTGGAACCCTTCCTGTATAACCACCAATTAAAGGTTTATCAAATGTAAACTGACCCATAATTTGATATACTGCGTCTTTATCCCCAAAATACGTAAATCCGTCCCTTACGGTAAACGGAATTTCAAGAACTGTACTTGTAACTTTATCCTTATCTATTTCTTTATAGATTTTTTTTGGAAAATAATGCGGCGATGTAAGAGATTGAGCTTGATATCTTTGGTCAATAACAAAAATAAATATAAATAATATAGTAATTGCAACTACTGTTTTTTTTGACTTACCTCTTAAAAACCATGATAATAAAAATGCAATTGTAATATACGCAAAAAATATAAACGCTACTATAAATCTACCCGGCGTTCTTATATTAGCCAAAAAGGGTAAATAGTGCAGGATAACGTACGGGAGTGGAATAATAACTCTTATACCTTCATCAAGTGGAAGCGCCCATCTGCCTGCAATATGCAAAAAAGGACCTAAAGTGAGACTCAAAAAAACCATACTTGTTACAAAAAAAGGCTTTATATTTTTCCATAATTTTTTATTTAGTTTTTTTCTTAGCTTCTGGAAAATAATATATGCATATCCGGATAATATTATAATTCCTGGATATGTGAAGTTTTCAAATATTCCTTTTGCAAAAGTTATGTCAAATTTATTAATTAATAAGGTGACATAATCACCATAGTAATAGTTATAAACACTCGGCACGAAATAACCTAGAAGATCTGAAGAGAAGCCAATTGCTCCACCCCAACCAGCTCCTTGAGGCGGTTGTGAGAACATAATAACTTCTTTAAGAGCTTTTATCCAAGGAATAAGCAAAAGAATTATTGTTAGTAAGGATAAAAATATATAACCCAAATTTTCTTTGATAAGATTAAAAGTCTTTTGTCTTTTCGTAACCAAAAAATAGAGCCCAAAAGAAGTTATTGATATAAGAAGCATAATAAAATAATACATATGCTGCCACATAGCAAATACAAATATCGCAGATGTTGTTAAGGTAAAGATAATTTTGCTTTTATTTGACCTCGCGTTAATAAAATAAAGGTATGAAAGGTAAAAAAGCGGGAAGATATAATAGAGGCTATATGTTAGATGGCCCATTCGATTGCTCATAAAAGTAATAAATCCGAAAGCAAGTCCAATCAAAAATGAAGTAAGTTTATCTATGTTAAGTTTTCTAATCAATGCGTACATAAAGATATTTGCTAAAAACATATTTAAAATTACTAGAAAAGAAAGAGCCTGATGAGGTGATAGAAATGGCCGAAGGTATAAAAAGTGGAAAGCAAACCCCACATCTCCGGTGCTAATATCTATTTCAAAAGGATAAAAAATCGATTTCAAAGGTTTAAATGGACTTTCAAAATTAACTAACCTATTATAAATTTGTTCCATACCCCACTCAGTGGCGTTTAATTCACCTATTACCGCTCCATTTAGAGAAGAGTCGTGATAAAGTTCACTCCAAAAAACTTTATAATTAAACAGTGCGTTGGTGACTATATAGAAAACAATTATGAAAACGATTGAGTATTTTTTTGTGAAGTTAAAAAGTTTATTTTTCATTATTCCATTACTTTAATATATTAATATAGTAAAATTTGCCTGATAAGCTACGATAGTCCATGTTACCTTCAATAACGTCTGCTGGCTTATACGATTTGTCAAAAATAAAATAAATAGTATTTATACCGATTTTTATATTATTATCCAATTCTACAATGTATTCCATTGGCTCAGGAGATAATATAAGTTCATCAACTCTCTTTTTATTTAAGTAAATTGTCAGTTTAAGATCTTTGTAAAAAGATCCTGCTTTAAATCTTAACTTAATTTTTTCACCATTATTTATTTTAAATAAAATTGAGCTTTTTTTATCCGCCCATCTAAATTCATGCTCAGCCGAATACCATCCCATAGCTAAATATCTTTTACTATTGGGCTCTAAGATATTGAAACTTAAGTATTCTTTTTCTAGTAATTGTCTTTTCCATAAACTATAACCGTGTTGCGTTAACCTTTTGATAAATCCAAGACTCTCTAATGTAGCCTGTATTTTAGGAGCAAATATTCTACTTTCGTCCAAAATAATATACTTAATGCTTAAGAAATCTAATGTGTTTGTCGCCTCATTGATATCAATCTGTTCCCAACTCTTATAATCAGTATTTTTCATGTATGGATTTTTTATAATATTTTCATCTATAACTCTACCTATATAGCCAATTAACGGATCTTCTTTAAAGTATTCTTTGATATAAACAGGTAACCTTCCTACATAAACGCCTACTGTTGGTTTTTCATAATAAGATTGGTGTAAAGTCATAAATACAGAATTATAATCTCCAAAATAGGTGAAACCATCTCTGATCACAAAAGGGATTTGTAATACGGAAATTTCATCTTTATCTTTTTTTATCTTCTCATAAATTGCATTCGGTAAATCAATTTTTTGACTTTCTACATAGTTAGATGGCCTATGATCAATGGCTAAAATAAAAAAGAACAAAACATAAAAAGCTAATTTAAAATTTTTATGTCTGTTTTTAAGATAATAGCTAATAATAATACTAACAACCAAATAAGCAAAGAAAATAAACCCAACTATAAGTCTTCCTGGTACCCTGATATTCCCTAAAAAGGGAACATAATGTAAGAAAATAAAGGGCAGTGGCAATACAAGCCTGATTCCATCCTTTAACTCAATAAACCATCGACCTGATACATGTAAAAAAGGGCCTAAAGTAAGAACAAAAAAACCAATACTCGTAAACAAGTAAGGTTTAATTAATCTTTTAGTTTTTATTGATATTTTTTTGTAAAGAAAAAATAATAAAAGGTAACTGGATATTATTATCAATCCAGGATATGTAAATTGTTCAAAAATACCTTTCGCAAAAGGTATTTTTAATGTAATTTTTTGGATTATATCGCCGTAATAATAGTTATAAACGCTAGGTATTAAAAAACCGAAAATATCTGAAGAGAACTCTATAGCACCATTCCAACCTGTAGCTTGTGGAGGTTCTGAAAAAAGAAATGTATCATAAAGAACAATTAACCACGGTATGTTAATAAATATAAAAACTAGTACAAATAAAAACATATATTTCCAGTTACTGCTAATCTGAGAAATTAGCTTACTTCTTTCGTAAAATAAAAAGTAAAGTAGTAAAAGTACGAACGATAAACTCATAACAATAAAATAATAGGAGTTCAACCAAAGGGCTAAGGCGTATACAATTGAAGCTAAGCACGTATACATTATTTTACGAGTTATGCTCTGGGATTTAAAAAATGAAATAATCATATAATAAAACCAGGGGAGTAAAAATAAGGATGCTATATATAGAGGATGTCCTGTCCTTGGTTGAATAAACGTCATGAAGCCATATGCAAAAGCTATTCCAAAGGATATTAGTTTATTTATATTTAGCTTAACTAAAAGCAAATACATACCAAGATTTGCTAAGAAAATTCCAAAAACAACAATAAATAGAACACTTTCAACTGATGAAAGAAAAGGTCTTATAAACGGATAAGCCAAAGCCGCTCCAGAATCATTACCTATTATGTCTATCCCAAAAGGATAATTTATATCTGTTATAGGAGAAAATGGATTTTCTTTGTTTATGATTTTGCTATAAATTTTTTCAAACCCCCACTCTGTGACATGTACCTCACCAACAACACTATTTGAATTTGAATCAGTAGAAAAAATGGGCTTCCAGTATTGATTAAAGTTAAAAAATAGATTTATAAGAAGATAGGCAATAATAATTAAAAATGTAGAATTCTTGAAGATTTTTTTAAGATTCATTGGCTAAATTATATAAAAAACTATTCTTTAATATATAAGTCATAATTATTTTCAGACATTTGTTTTAAAAATCCTGCAGAAACAATAATATCACCTATTGTGTCTGTATATTTTTCATCGTTTTTCAAAATTATAAACTTAACATTTAAAGAAATTAAATCCTCTTCAATAGTAGTAATCGAGTAGGGAAAGGAATAAATATTTGGTTCTTTAGGCTTTTCTTTACCAGGGTCATAATTCCCTTTGTCAATAATACTTGCAACGTAATCAATAAATTTTTTGTTTTTATAAAAATCGAAGATTCTTTGTGGAACTCGTGCAAAATAACCACCAATAATAGGCTTATTGTGTATTAAACGGCCATTCATGGGACCTATAGCGTGCACAAAGCCTATATATTGAAAACCGTCTCGCACAGTAAAAGGAATCTCAAGAACTGTTCCTGGGTCTTGAATAGTTTTCAAGTGATTGTAGATTTTTAAAGGAAAATACGAATAACGACCTTTAGGTAATAGGGCAAATTGATCAATTACAAGGATAACAAATAGGCAAATAATGAAAATTGCTCTATGTTTTTTATTAATATGCTTAAAAAAATAATCGATTATATAAGCTGCTACTATAAGAGCTAAGAAAACAAATACTGGTGTAAATCTAGTAGGTGCACGTAATGATGATAATCCTGGAAAATAATGCAGTAATAAAAAGGGTAGGGGAAGAACAACTCCAACACCATCTAAATTTATCATCCAACGATTAAATATTTTTAAAAAGGGTCCTAAAAGTAAACTCGCAAATATTAAACTTATTATCAAATGAGGCTTAATTGTATGCCATAACTTTTGAGGAATATTTTTTTTGAATAAAAATAAAGATATATATATAGAAACAATAATTAGACCAGGATAAATAAATTTTTCAGTATTACTCGTATAAAATTTGTAATATTTGGAAAAAATAGGGAGTACAGTGCCTATCTTCTGTAAAATAAAATGATATATGGGATTGTATTCACTTGGTGTTAAGAATCCAAACAAATCTCCAGAAAGCTCAACTGCACCACCAAAAGTTCTCGTTTTTTCTATACCTACTGAAGTTATTAATTTGTAAACCGAATATAGCCAAGGAGATATAAAAATTAAAAAACTAAATAACGATGTTAGTAAAAAAAGAGTGTTTTTAAATATAAACTTGATGATTGTTTTTTTGTTTGTCATTAAGTAGTAAATAAAATAAGAAGCTATTCCTAAAACAATTCCTATAAAATAATAAAAATTTAAAAGTAAAACGAACATCATAAAAAAACCAAATAGAATGGATACCAAGATTTTCTTTTTTATTATTTTTTCTTCTAAAAACTTAAGAACTATTAGAAAAATGAGCGGAAAAACATAAATTGAAGTATATGTATAATGCCCAAGAGCTCTGAACGCTACAATAGGTATAAAGCCATAACTTAAAGCTAGAACTATACTCAACCAATGATTTATTTTTAGCTTTGTTAATAATAAATACATTAATAAGTTAGCTAAAAAGATATTTATTAAAACAACAAGTAGCATTGATTCATGAACTCCTAAAAATGGTCTAAGCAAGAAAAAAAACATTACATTGGAAGTCCCAGGATCATTAAGGGAGATATTTATTGTAAAAGGGTAAAAAAGCTTTTTTTTAAATATAAATGGATTTTTGCCTTCTTTAATCTGTTGATAATTACTCTCCAACATAAATTCTGTTAGAAGACTATCTCCAATAATAGTGTTATATGAAGTTTTTTTTGCAAATAACTCTCTCCAGTTTTGATTATTAAAGATTAAATTAAAACCAAAAAATATTAAAATTGCTGTTAGCAGCATATATTTTTTTTTCATGTTTGAAATTTTATCATTAATTGTTACACCGAACAATAACAGACTTTATTATATAATTTGAATGTGTTTTACTTAAAAAAAATCTATCGGTATTTAAAATTCGCAATAAGTAAGAAGAGGGGATTATTCTATCCAAAATTTCAGGATGAATTTTACAGCTTCCAACAGGGCTATCTAAGAGGTAATTATAAAATAATTAATGAAAGACAAAAAATATATATCCCTTACTTACTCTCTCTTCCAAAAAAAATCGTAAGTCAACTTTACTTTTTAGACGCTGGTTTTGGGAGAGGTGAGTTTTTGGATATTCTTAAAAAATCAGGTATAAAAAAAATCGTAGGAGTTGACACAAATAATAAAAGTGTTAATCAAGCTAAAAAAATGGGAACGTATGCAATAAACAAAGATGTAAATAAATATCTTTATCTAACTGACAAAAAGTTTGTTGGTATTAGTGCGTTTCATTTGATTGAACATATGAGTTTTAAATATTTTTTTGATTTTTTAATTCTATCTAGAGATAAATTAACCGACGGTGGTATCTTAATAATGGAAACACCTAATGTTGAAAATATAATTGTTGGTAATACAACTTTTTACTACGATCACACCCATATATTAAAATTGCCTAAGCTAATGATTGAAACTGTCTTAAAATTTGTCGGTTTTAGAAAAATTAAATTTATATATCTTCATCCAGCTAAAGAAAAATTTGATAGTAAATATGATGAACTACTTTATGGACCTCAAGATCTGGCAATTATCGCTTATAAATAATCTTTTATTAAATATAAACATTGCGTTGAATGATCGTAACAATAACAATAATAAAAAAATCTTCGGGTATTAAATCAGAAGTATTTTAATGACTAAACAGACAAACCAACGCTTCTTAATAGTTTTAACGTTGATTATCATTTTTATTCTTATCCGTTCTGTTAATTTTGCAGAGCATCTAAACTTTTCTTACGACCAAGGATGGGGGAGTACAAGGGTATTGGAAATTTGGAGGAATAAAGAAATCACCTTGGTTGGGCCGGGGACTTCTCTTATTGCAGAAAGCAAGGAAATTCTTCAAGGATCAGTGATTTACTACTTTCAGTTAGTTTTTCTTTTAATTGGTAGATTTGATCCAGTCATTTCTTCATATGCTTTTATGTTATTTTGCTCACTTATGATTATCCCACTTTATTTTGGAGTCAAAAATCTCGTAAACAAAAACGCCGCTATTATGGTTTCAGTAATTTATGCGCTTTTCCCTCTTTTTATAGACTATACAATATTTTTCTTTGGCCCTAATTTCCAATTTTCTCTTTTTCCAATTCTCGTATATTTTATAGGCCTTGAAAAGATAAAGAAAAGTAATTTAAGGCTATTTTTAGTATTTTTTAGCGCTGGATTTTTATTGCAATTTCACTACGGATTTTTACTGATAGATCTCGCGCTTCTAATTTACTACTTAATGAAGTCAAAAAATAAACTGTCTTCAATAATAATCTCGCTTCTTGGATTATCTATAGGTTTTCTACCAATGATAATTTTTGAGCTTAGAAATAGCTTTTATAACAGTAAAATACTCATGCTTTATATCACAACTCCTCACAACAATATAGATTTTTCACATCCACATCGATATCTATCAATCACTCTTCTTCTTATAATTTTATTAACCTACTGGTTTAGAAAAGCTATCAGATTTAGACATAACGTAATAACATTTTTCTTATTGTTAATGTTTTCTTTATATATTTATATACCTTTACCAACTCATGGATTTGGAATGTATCCAAACTGGAACTATCCTATGGAAAAAAAGGCTTATGAGATAATAAAAAAACAAAAGATTAAAAACTTTAATGTTGTCAATCATATTTATGACAATCTTTCAGTCGTTATTAAATACCAAATGAAAAAGGATGGGTATGTTATAAACTATAACGATTATTACCATAATAAATACTTGTATGTAATCAGTTCAACTCCAGATGTTTTTAAAGATCCAGCGTATGAACTAAACACCTTTAAACCAAATAAATTGGTTGAAACGTGGAAGTTAAATGATTATTACAATCTATATTTATTTGAG
>Ga0066639_10005979_pt1 | contig 10195 bp, 8 predicted proteins | sample CryGeyCG2114_010_2_FD_59504 | JGI IMG/M metagenome (GOLD analysis project Ga0066639, IMG submission 59504) | Groundwater microbial communities from aquifer - Crystal Geyser CG10_big_fil_rev_8/21/14_0.10 | ecosystem: Environmental > Aquatic > Deep subsurface > Groundwater | place: USA: Utah... | reverse complement strand
AAGAGTAAAATGTCAAATCTCAAATGGCAAATGTCAATTGAATGTCAAAATCCCAATGTCAAAAGTAAACAATCGGATTTCTGTCTCCTTGTTCGATTTTGTCATTTGTTATTTTATTCTCATTGGATATTTGATATTTGAACTTGGGTATTCCATAAACTTTCACTCCTGAAGAAAGTTTATGGTTATGGTATATTCTCTCTATGCTTAATTTCTTAAAATCACTCGTTGATACAAATGCTCGAGAACTAAAACGCCTGTCTCGTATTGTTACAGAAATAAATAAACAAGAGGACAAAGCACGCGCACTTAAAGATATCGATTTTCCTAAAGAGACACTAAAACTTAAAGAGCGTATTGCAAATGATCCTACGCAACTTTTTGCCGTATTACCTTGGTCATATGCACTTGTTAGAGAAGCATCGCGTCGTGTACTTGGTGAGCGACATTTTGATGTGCAGTTGATGGCGGGAATAGCCCTTCACGAAGGGAATATAGCTGAGCAAAAAACAGGAGAGGGAAAGACACTTTCTGCGACAGCACCGTTATACCTCAACGCACTCACGGGCAAGGGTGCACACTTGGTAACAGTAAATGATTATCTGGCCCGTCGTGATGCGGGGTGGATGGGAATGGTATTTGATTTTTTGGGTATGACGACAGCTGCTATTATTTCAGAACAGTCGTATCTATATGACAAAGAGCATTTTGATACATCCAGTTCAGATTGGCGTATTACTCATTTGCGTACAACATCACGAAAAGAAGCGTACATGGCGGATATTACGTACGGAATTAACAGCGAATTTGGCTTTGATTATTTACGCGATAATATGGTATTCGCGAAGGAAGAGTGGGTACAACGGGGATATAATTTTGCCATCATAGACGAAGTAGACTCAGTTCTTATAGATGAAGCACGTACTCCACATATCATCTCTGCACCTATTGAGCAGGATACAAGTAGATACTACGATTATGCGCGTATTGTGGAAAGACTTATACCAGACATAGATTACGCAGTAGATGAAAAGCTGAAAACCGCAAATCTCACAGAAACTGGGGTAGAAAAAGTAGAAAAATTACTCGGTACAGAAAATATGTATGAAAAAGATTACGATACACTTTTTCATATCGAAGCGTCGTTAAAGGCTAAGGCGCTTTTTAGACTTGATAAAGACTATATTACTCGTAACGGCGAAATTGTGATCGTTGATGAGTTTACCGGTAGACTCCTTGAAGGAAGACGTTTTTCAGAAGGAATACATCAAGCTATAGAGGCTAAAGAGAATGTACCCATAAAGCAAGAATCAAAAACTCTCGCAACAATTTCATTACAGAATTATTTCAGAATGTATGAAAAGCTTGCGGGTATGACAGGAACTGCTGCAACCGAAGCCGAGGAGTTTCACAAAATTTATAAGCTTAACGTTATTGTCATTTCCACGAATAAGGAAAAAAGACGTATAGATAATCCGGACTATATTTATAAATCAGAGAAGGGTAAATTTTCCGCTCTTGTAGAGGAAATTGCAAAAGAGCATAAAGTTGGAAGACCTATTTTAGTAGGTACGACAAGCATAGAAAAAAATGAAATTCTTTCAAGTTTACTCAAGAAAAAAGGTATTCCACACGAACTGCTAAACGCGAAAAATCATGAGCGTGAAGCATCTATAATTGCGCAAGCAGGTGCGTTAAAAGCGGTGACTATTGCGACAAACATGGCAGGACGTGGTGTTGATATACTTCTGGGAGGAACACCACCAAATAAATATGAAGACAGTGACGCAAAAGAATTTGATAAGGAAAAATATGGCAAGGAATTGTCACAATGGAAGAAAAATCATGAACAAATCGTGAGTTTGGGTGGATTATACGTGATTGGAACTGAGCGACATGAATCTCGCCGAATAGACAACCAGCTAAGAGGTCGTGCGGGTCGACAAGGTGATCCGGGAGAAACCCGATTTTTTATCTCACTTGAGGATGAAATGGTTCGGATCTTTGGAGGAGATCACATTGGCAAGCTCATGACATTTTTTAATATGCCAGAAGATCAACCTTTGGAACATGCCATGGTTTCTAAAGCTATAGAGCAAGTTCAGGTCAAAGTAGAGGGGTTTAACTTTGATGTTCGAAAACATTTGCTCGAATTTGATGATGTATTAAATAAGCACAGAGAAATTATTTATACTCAGCGCAAACGTATGATAGATCGTGCGAGCCAAAGCGTAGAGCACATGAAACAATTTGTCATGGATGCGATTACTGGACTAGTCTCTGATATGGAAAAAAATACAAATCTAGGGGAACAGCAGCGTAAAGACTTGCTCATAGATGTAACTAAAGAAATATTTTCTTTAACCGATGAAAATAAACAACAGCTTGAGACAATGGATGCCTCTGAGCTTTCTAAGAAACTACAAGAAAATATAGTTCGTGTACTAGCTGAAAAAGAAAAGGCTTTTGGATCGGATATATACTTACAAGGTGTCAAGGTGCTCTATCTCAGCACAGTTGATCACTACTTTACCGAACATTTAACGAGCATAGAAAGTCTGAGGGAGGGAATAAATCTACGAGGTTATGCTCAACTCGACCCATTAGTAGAGTACAAAAAAGAAGCATTCAAACTTTTCAATAGTATGCGGGAGGCCATACGTACCGATTTTGTGCGGAGACTAGTGCATTTAGATGTTCAACCAATTATGGATACTCCTCAGCAAGAAATAAATATTCCGGCGAATCCGAGTGAATTGTCACAAAAATCATTTTCAGGTAAAAAGAAGACCGAAAAAAAAGCAGAATCAAAAAAAAAGCTCGGAAGAAATGATCCCTGTTGGTGTGGCAGTGGAAAAAAATGGAAAAAATGCCACTATCCAAAAACAAGCTAAATTAGTGCGTTAGGGCATAATCAAGAGCCATAAATGGATTGTCTGAAAAATGTATACCACTAGTGTCCGGTTGTACTCCTGACATAATTGCGTCTAAAACTGCCGATGGTGGAGCTCCTCTCATGTCGAGATTTCCAATACGTTCTCCTGCTTTGGCATTATCTACTTCGTGACCTTCACCTAAAATTGTAATAGCTACTGTGGGCCCTAAGACTGTTTCATGATGTCCGATAGTATAAAGGCGACTTAGTGGAAGCTCTCCCTTACCGCCTAAAGCATGAAGTCTCCCGTTGGGTCTGTTTCCCCACACTTTGGTGCTGGGCGGAAGTAAATACCCTAGGGTTCTTTGATCTCGCCCTATGGCAGCGCTAATTATATTTGGATCCCAACAAATACGCACACAGTCGCTTAGTTCTAACGCGGATGCCTGTTGTACTAATTGATTAAATTGAGTTTGGTGAGTCATTGTGTGTATATCAACACATAATTGGCCACTTCTAATGAGCTCTTTTGCAGCCGATAACATCTGCTGCGTCCATAAGAATATACCTTTATGAGCATTTCCGGCAAAATCTATACCAAAGCTTGGTATTTCTGTTCTTTGTCCTTGAAAACCGAATGTGAAATCTGGGCTTGTTAATGTACCCCACGGTAGTACTTTACCTGATTCAGCGTGTGGTGTAATATTTAGATATTCTTCTGCGGTTGCTGAATTATGGGTTACGACATAGTGTGGATGATCCGAGTGCAAAATCGATCGCATTGCAGCAAGATCTTTACCTTTCCATGGATCAGGAATATAGCTTATAAGTGTTACGTCATCACCGAATACTCCCATATTGGCAAGTCGTATAGCGGTATGTTCTGCGGCATAGTGAGTTGTACATACGATAGTTGGTTCAGTGTGATTGTGTCCATTTAAGATTCCCTGCATTTCTTTTGTTCTATGTGTGCCGAGGGTAGTACGGTTAAACAATGCCATAGGGAATACTTTGGCGGCTCGTTCCATAGGGCCTAATACGCCCATACTCTGACCCAGCGCATATCCTTTGGCGATAACGCTACCACCAACCTCCAGAACATAATGAGAAAAAGGAATAGTAAGGAGTTCGCAAAACCGCTGGAGGCCAAGACCTTGTCTAAGATGACCTGCTCCAACGTTTCCTTTAGCAGACATAATAATTACTCGGCCTCCTTTTATATGTGTTTGTAGTTCTAGCACTGAACGCCAAGCAGTTTCCGCATCAATAGTGCCCAAAGAAGGAAAGGGTGTATCTGGAGATATGGACTCATGACCATTTCTGTGCCACATATATACATAATAAATATGTATATATAGTATACCACAAGCATAAATCATTTGACAAAATACTAGCATACTAGTATAATAGTATTATGAGTAAAAAACCTGCACTTGAAAAAATAAGTAATTTTGTTCTAAAACTGCGTACGAAAGGTGAATTAGAAGATTTTTTTATGGGTATTTTAACTCCTGATGAAATAGAGACTATTGCTACTCGTATGGAAATAGTACGCATGCTTAAAAGGAATATTCCGCAACAAAAAATTGCGCGGCAGCTAAAAGTTGGCATAGCCACTGTCACTCGCGGTTCGCGGGAGCTGAAACAAGGGAGATTACACCATGTCTAATCAAGAGTTACCAATGTCCGAAGCCACGCTCAGCGCGGCTAATCACACGCTCAGCGTGGGAGCCCCTACTGGAAGAGAGTTCGTTCCTTCTATCCCAGAGGGGTTCGTTTGGACAAGAAGTAGAAGCGCATAAGGAGCGCTATAAACTGCTCACAATCGGTGGCAGAGTGAAGGCTGCAGGCGTGAGCTTTCAGTATTTATATGATGTCTCTCCATTTCAAAAAGAAGAAACACCAGAGTCAGCACAGCAAACGACGAGCGCGTTTAAACGATTGAGAAGCAATCCCCCTGTGCTGTTGAGATCTTCTTTTTTCCCACTTGAACGAAGTGAAGTAAAGGCAAGAATGAAGGCGAGTCCCGCACTCTTGAGACCGATGTTGAAGACAGATCAAGGCCCGGCAGGTAATTTTTTGGGTTTTAATATTAAGGACCAAATCACGCTTACTCAGTCACGTTTCTCAACTGCAAGTGGTTTGGCAATTCCGGAGATATATTTTCAAGAGCAACTTATCCAACATCCAGAGCTTATGCCGCTTGTTGCTCAAATACAAAATAATTTTTTACAAGGAGATGAAGACGCTGCTATCCTTGCTCTGGAACAGCTATCTATTGAGTGTGAAGCAAAAAATATTACATTTCAAAGAACTGCGGATAAAGGGAGACTACCCTTCTTTTTTATTAGACCTGCACAAACGAGTGATGGACCAATAGTATTTCCACTTTCTCTTACAAAGGAAATCGAAGCAGCGGTACCGCAAGTAGTCTCTCAACTTGAAACGAAAGCTTTATTGACAAAAGACTTAGTAAAGCAAGGTTATAGGGTTGAACAAGCAATGGACATAGCAGATAACACACATATGGAAGAATCTAATACTGTAGGAAGTATGCTCTATTTTCAGCCGGATGTCATTGTGAGAAATGACGGTAGTTTTGTTATTGATAAAATTAATATTCCCGATGTTGTTTTTTTTCTGACACAAATACATACCGTTGACAACAGTGCGTTTAACGACATACGTGCGATCGTAGAAAATGTGCAGGCACAAGTTTTTACGGCAATACTTGAACGTTTTCGACAGGAAAACATATCAGATATTGTGATAATGACACGAGACGCTGTTGTAGATAATGCCGAAGACACACTCGAACTCCTTGAAATACAATGCATAGCTGAAAAATGTGCAGAAGAGAACATAGACACATCTGTTTCTCGTATCTCTGAAAGTCCATCTCTTCAAACCGGTTCACACGTACTACTCTTGAATACGTCTCCAACAGCTGAGGGATTTAATGATTTACTTGTGCGTGTCGCGCGAGATGAATTGACATGTTTTCCTGACCCTTTTACTTATTTGTTTAGAGAAGAAGCTCATACGTACCCGCATATTAGATTGAATACACAGCAGTTAAATAATCTGAGAGCGATAGTAGAACCCATTAGCGACGATGTGAATCATCCGGAACTTGCGTATCGGCAGCATTGTGCTTTGGAGCATTTTTTGTCTCGTTTGGGTTTTGATGATGAAGATATCTTCTACTTTACCGATGGAAGTGGTTCGCAAGCTCCAGTCTTTCGATATGATATACGCTCTTTTTCCCTTGCTTTAAATGAATATACAGAAGCTCAATCGCTTGAGTTGAAAGGCTTGAGATACAAACTGCACGACGCGTGTGTGGTAGCAGACGATGGGCCGAGGCTCTCTGCATTTCGATTTATGTTTATACAAAACCCCTGATGATTATTTCATATGTACCAGAAACCGAAGTATACAGTAGAGCATTTCAGTTATTGCGAGAATGCAAAAATACGCTTCATCTTACCATGATTATGGATAAAGAACTGGATACACCGTCAACCAAATATATGCAATTACTCAAAAAAAAGATAGCTATGAATATTGAAGTAAAACGGGTAGGATTTGGTACGAAAAAACAATATGGGCGTGCTATGAGGCAACTGGGATATACCACCTTACCTAACAATTTCCGTTTTAAATATACGACAGATAGAAAAACAGTACAAAGAATGTTTCTTGTGGATAGCACAAAATTGTTATTTGCTGTGTATCTACAAGATCAACGGTTTGTTTTTTATACGCGTCACAAAGTGCTTGTTCAAGGTTTCCTTACGTTTTTCAACATGTTGTTTGCACAATCTGATTACTGAATAAAAAATAGGAGCTGTATTTCGTTTTGTTACAATACGCATATGACAAAACCAACGATGTTTTATTTTGTGAGACATGGGGAAACGGTGTGGAATGTGCAAAAGCGAATACAAGGGCACCGAGACATTCGGCTCAACGCTACGGGAAGAGCGCGGGCGCATGAGACGGGGAAAAAGTTGCTATCAACCGTCAATCGTATTCACACGATTATTTCATCGGATTTACAGCGATCGGCTCAAACAGCGCGCATTATAGCGCGATATTACAATGTGCCTGTCACGTATACTTCTGCTCTTCGAGAGCGCGATTTTGGATCATTTGCAGGCAAAACATACAAGCAACTCACTCAAAGCACATTTGTATTTCATCCGCACATAGAAACAGAACAAAAACTTCACACAAGAGTAATGGAATACGTTGAGGCAACGGCAAAAAAATGGGTAGGAAAAAACATACTCTTTGTAACGCATGGCGGTGTGCTGCGCTCGCTCTTAACCGCTATGCAAATGTTAACTGCCCAAGATCATCATAAAATACATATTGATAATGCTGCCTATTTTGCAATTAGCTATAAAGACAAGAAATATATTCTTACAACGTGTGAGGGGGTGGTCTTTCCAAAGGAACACAAAAGCATTAAAGATCAAAAGTGAGATTTTTTTATTATCATTTGACACAAACATGCGTAATTAGTAGTATGGTGAAACATGACAACAATAAAGCAAATTGAACAAGCGGTCGTTGATTTGCAAAAAACTATTCGTTCACTCATGATTGTGGTAATGGCTTTGTTTGTATTGATGGCAGGCTATATCGGTTACAAGGAGTTTTACCAATCGAAAACAGTCGCTGCTCAGGTAGTAGCAGATGCTCAACCACCTCCCACGGAACAATTTGGTTTATTAGAAGATTATCCGAAACTTGAAAAAAATGACCATATAAAAGGTAGTAAGAATGCCAAATATCTGTTAATAGAGTATTCGGATTTTGAATGTCCTTTTTGTAAGCAGTTTCACGATACGGTATTACAATTCTTGAAAGAATATGGTTCTGACGCTGCGTTGGTGTATCGTCATTATCCTTTGGCTCAGATACATTCGAAAGCAACAGATGAGGCGATAGCTTCTGAATGTGTTGCTTCTTTAGGAGGAAATGAAGCATTCTGGAAATTTGTTGATGGTATTTTTGCAGTAACTCCCTCAAACGACGGACTCGACCTAACATTATTACCTGGTTTAGCGGTAAGCGCAGGAGTAGATCAAGTTGCATTTGAAAACTGTTTCAGTCAGAAAGAAACAGCAAAAGTGGTGGAAAATCAATTTAAGTCGGGAGTAAGTTTTGGAGTCCGTGGTACTCCAGGGAGTTTTCTCATCAATACGAAAAATGGGAAGGCTGTTTCAATCCCAGGTGCTCTACCGTATGAAATCTTTAAGCAAGCCCTCGATAAGATAAAGTAAAGCATACTCATGATACAACAAGATGAGAGCAAGCAGGCGCATAACCATACTCCGATTTCGATAAATCCTTCGGTTGTTGCCATAGGTAAAGAGTCAGAGCCTTTACGAATGAGTGAGGCGATTGAATCTCTGAATTTGGCAGAGTCTTCAGAGACACCGACAGAAGAATATATAGAAGAAATACCACATGCTCCCGAAATTACTGAAGAAATGAGACAAGCAGGTGTACGACATCCTACTACGTCCGTAATTATCAATGGAAGAGAATTTAAATTCCCCATGGCACTTGAAGAGGTTTCAGATGGATTAAAAGAGCCATCGACATCGGGCAAACATTGGCTTGCGTTATTTATAGAATATATACTTGCAAAACTTGGTTTTAAGATAGTAGATAAAAAGGGAAATAGTCAAGTCGTGCGCAGATGATTCGTTTGATTGTTTGTGTAATAGCGGTTTTTTTACTTTTTCTGTATACTTTTTTTGTGGCACCAACTCAATGGTATATAATAGGGGCATACATACTGCTGCTTTCCGCTACGGTATCGATTTGTTTTTCGTATATTCTCGGGTACCGCTTGAGTTCTTATGTTGGCTTTTCTGTAGGATTCTTGCTCTATCTTTTTTGGCAAGGTATATTTGGTTTCGAATTTGTCGGGTTACTTTTATTGGTACTGATCGTAAGTGAAGTAATGTATAGGATAGGTATTCGTATGATACAATAGGGTATATATGGTACGGCGCGTTGTGACTTCACAAAGATTTTATGAAATACTGGTTCCTGTCGTTACGTGGCTTATTATTACCACCCCAGTATGGCTCTCACCTTTTTTCCCTGCACTCGTAGCATACTTCATCATAGTTTTTGACGTATATTTTTTTTATAAGACATTTAAGACCGTTGTATTGGCGACAATGTCATATATGCGTATTAAACAAGCGAACAAGATTAATTGGTATAAAAGAGCACGTTTTTGTGCTTCATTCGACGAAATAAACCATGTAATTATTGTTACTAACTATAAAGAGACAAAGCGAAAATTAAGGATTACTTTAGACGCAATTGCCAAACAGCGCTATGCAAAAAATCATATTCATATTGTACTAGCTATGGAGGAGGCCGAGGGAATTGCTGCGCATGATAGAGCAAAGAAGCTCATTTCCGAATATATGACGTCTGTAGCTAGTATTACTGCAACTTTTCACCCATTGAAACCGGGTGAAGAGAAAGGGAAGGCAAGTAACGAAACATGGGCAGCCCGTGCTGTGTCATATATGGTAGCAAAGAAAAAATGGGACCCAAAAAATATTATTGTAACGTCATGTGATGCCGATAGCGTATTAGATAATCAGTACTTAGCATATGTCACCTATCAGTATTTAACAGATCGTAACGCGCAATACAAGTTTTATTGGGCACCACTTTTATTGTATTCAAACTATTGGAAGCTAAATTTTTTTATTCGTATACAGACAACTATTTCTTCTATTATGCGTTTGGCATTCTTATCTGAAACAAGTAACCTCATACAAATATCTACCTACAGTATGAGCTTGTGGCTTCTTGAGCAAGTAGACTATTGGGATGTCGATATCATTCCAGAAGACTGGCACATATTTTTACAGGCATTTGTGAAATTTGGTTCAGTCGTTGAAACGAAACCTGTGTACCTTATCACTACCGGAGATGGTGTCAGTGGCAAGAATTTTGTTGACTCAATACGTAATCGATACGAACAGGAAAAACGATGGGCATGGGGAGTGACAGACATTCCTTACGCGATTCAACAGTTTGTTCATGCTTCGCATATCAGTATAGTTGATCGTTTTTTTAGAATATTAAGCGTGTTACAAACGCACATATTGTGGCCATCGTCATTTTTTGTACTTACGCTTGGCGCGACTGTTCCCATGTTTTTAAACCCATATTTTAAGCAAACGGCATTGGGGTATTTACTACCAAAGGTTGCTGGAAGTATTCTCACTATGACAACGTCATTTGTACTTATTATTGCAGTACTTGACTTTC
>Ga0066639_10005978_pt1 | contig 10196 bp, 7 predicted proteins | sample CryGeyCG2114_010_2_FD_59504 | JGI IMG/M metagenome (GOLD analysis project Ga0066639, IMG submission 59504) | Groundwater microbial communities from aquifer - Crystal Geyser CG10_big_fil_rev_8/21/14_0.10 | ecosystem: Environmental > Aquatic > Deep subsurface > Groundwater | place: USA: Utah... | reverse complement strand
TCTTATAGATAATTTTTCGCAGGATAATTCTTATCATCTATTTTGCCAAAAACTATCAAATAACCCACAAGTTACCGTCTATCAAACAGACAAAAATGGTGGTTATTCGGCTGGTGTTAATTTCGGTTTAAAAAAAGCTATCTACAAAAGATTTGATTACGCTCTTGTAATTAATAATGATGTTAAGTTAGACAAAAATTTTTTAAAATATCTTCTAAAACCTTTTTTCAAAAATTCTAAATTAGCTATAGCTGGTCCTAAAATATATTTTGCCAAAGGCTATGAATATCACAAAAAAAGATATAAAAAAAGCCATCTAGGTAGGGTAATTTGGTCCGCCGGTGGTACCATAGATTGGCAAAATATATATGGATTTAACAGAGGTATAGATGAAATTGATAGGGGACAGTATAACAAAGTTAATACTAATATCGATTTTATTTCAGGCTGTTGTTTACTGCTTGACCTTAATATTATTAAAAAAGTTGGTTTATTTGACGAAAGGTATTTCATGTATCTGGAAGACGCCGACTTATGCCATAGGGTCAAGCAAGCCGGCTTTTCTATAGCCTATATCCCTAGCTCTGTTATATGGCATTACAATGCCACTTCCAGTCAAGCCGGCGGAAACTTACAGCAATATTTTCTAAGTAGAAACCGCTTATTGTTTGCTACTAAACTTGCTAGCTTTAGAACCAGGTTTGCCCTTTTTAGACAATCTATCTTTACTATTATCTTTGGTAAATATCAATGGCAAAAAAGGGGAGTCATAGATTATTTTCTTCACAAATTTTATAAAGGTAGCTGGCAATGAAACCAACTCTTTCAGTCATTATTATCGCCGGCAATGAACAAAATAATATAAAAAATACCCTTGAGACTTGTCTTTGGGCAGATAAAATTATTTTAGTTGCTGCCAATTCAACTGACAATACTATCAAGCTTGCCAAAAAACTCGATAAAAATATCGAAATTATAAAAACTACCGATGAATATGGTAAAAACTTTGCTAAATGGCGAAATTTAGGTCTTAAATCAGTTGCTACTGATTGGTTACTTTATATCGATGCTGACGAAAGAATTACTTTAGATTTAAGAAAAGAAATTCAGGCCACAATTACAAATTGTGCCCTACCTTACTCTCACTATGCTATCCCCCGAGCCAATTACTTTTTGGCAAGAAGAGTTAGGCATGGTGGTACCTATCCTGATTATGTAGTCAGGTTATATCAAAAAAAACATATTAAAAAATGGCAAGGTAAGCTACATGAAAAAGCCATTACTACCGGTAGTCTGGGTTATTTAAAAAAGGACTTACTCCACTTTACTCATACTGATTTAACTTCCATGCTTCAAAAGACCATAATCTGGACACAGACTGAAGCTCAAGCCTTATTTCAGGCCAACCATCCTCAAGTTTATTGGTGGAGATTTCCCCGAATGATGATAACAAAACTATATGAAAGATTAATAAAACAAAAAATGTATAAAGATGGTATTGTTGGCTGGATCTCTTCAATCTTTGAAAGCTATAATACTTTTATTATTTACGCTCGTCTATGGGAACTGCAACAAGGCAAAAATTAGCCGGTATCTATGACCCTTATATTGATACCTTAGGTGGTGGAGAGAAATATGTCTTTACTGTTGCTCAAACACTTCTGGAAAATGGCTATGCCGTTGATGTTTTTACTAATCAAGACAAATCTGTCATCGAAAAATTACAAAATAGATTTAATCTAAATTTAAGCAAAGCCCAGATTCGACCGGACATTTTTAAAAAACATGGTATTTTGTCCATCCTTAACAAATACAATATTACCAGAAAATACGATCTATTCTTTTATCTAAATGATGGTAGTGTTCCTCTGATTTTTTCCAAACATAATATACTTCATGTTCAGGTTCCCTTTAACAAAACTCCTAATCTTTTTCAAAAAATAATTAACCTTATCAAACTATCATTATTTAAAGATATTATTGTAAATTCAAAATTTACTCAAGCCAGAGTTAAGCAAATCTATCTAAAGAATTCCAAGCTTTTGTATCCACCTATTGATATCACCAATTTTACACCAGCCAAAATTAAACAAAACATAATTCTTTCAGTCGGTCGATTTGACAATTTATTAAACGCTAAAAGACAAGATATTTTAATTAAAGCCTTCAAAAAGCTGTATAAACGAAATAATCTTCCCAACTGGCAACTAATCTTAGCTGGTAGTAGTCTTGACAAAGAATCTGCCAACTCATATTTATCGCACTTAAAATATATTTCTAAAGATTTACCTGTTAAATTTGTTGTTAATCAGTCCTTTAATACCATCAAAAAACTCTTCTCAATATCAAAAATTTACTGGCATGCCACGGGTTTCGGTATTAACGAAAAAACAAATCCTCAATCAACTGAACATTTTGGTATGACTACGGTTGAGTCAATGGCCGCCGGCCTGGTTCCTATTGTTATCAACAAGGGTGGTCTTAAAGAGATTGTCGGTCAGGATATTGACGGCTTTCTTTGGGAAAAAATCGATCAGCTGGTTAGTAAAACTCAATTGTTAATTGCTCATCCTAAAAAATTTCTCCACATGTCACAAAATGCCAGAAACACTTCAAAAAAATACTCAACTCAAAATTTTAAAAATCAATTTATAAAAATAATTTCATGAAAATATCAGTTATAGTCACTAATTTTAACGGCCTTAAACTTTTAAAAAAAAATTTAATTCATGTTTATAATAATAGTCCTGAAGCCAATCAGATTATTGTTTCCGACGATGCCTCTACAGACAAAAGTTTAAATTATCTCGAATCAATCCGGATTAAATATCCCAAACTAAAAATAATCTCTCATAAAAAAAACCTTGGTTTTGCCGCTAACTCAAACTCGGCCGTTAAAGCCAGCAACGCCGACTTGGTGGTCCTTTTTAACAACGATATTAGGCCAGTTAAGGGCTATATTACAAACAGTCTAAAACATTTTAAAGACCCTTTAATTTTTGGTGTCGGTTTTGCTGAAGTTGGTCACGAAAATTGGGGAAAGATATACTGGAGCCAAGGCTATATTCAATATCAACCAGGACTAGACATAAAAACAAGCCACATCAGCGGTTGGTTATCTGGTGGTAGTAGCATGGTTAGGAAGTCTTTATTTACCAAACTAGGCGGTTTTGACAAAGTCTACCAACCTTTTTATTCTGAAGATCTTGATTTGAGTTTTCGAGCTTGGAAATCAGGCTATAAGCTTATTTGGGAACCTTTAGCTAAGGTTTATCACAAACATGAAGGTACTATGTCTAAGTTTCCCAGAAGGCATCTGGAGTATGTCAAAGAAAGAAATCGCCTTCTTACTGTCTGGAGAAATATCCAAGACCCAAAAATGTTAATGCAAAATAAACTGGCTATAATCTCTAGGTGTTTTTTTGGTCCAAACTACCTAAAAATTATCATAGCTGCCAAAAAGCAAATTAAAAAATATCCATCTCCAATGGTTTTTCCAAAATTAACTGATCAACAAATTTTTAATAAATTTAAATAATATGATCTCTTTAATTAAAAGAAGATTTCATATAATATTTTTCTTTATTGTTTGTATAGTTTTCTTTTATCAATTTTTTATTAATCATAAATATCCAATTCCTTCAGATATTCTTCCTGGTGCCTATTATCCTTGGCACCAAATTGACTACCCCAATTATCCTGTTGGAATTCCCATTAAAAATCCTCAACCTTCAGACGTTGTATCGCTAACACTACCGCTTCGAAAGTTGGCCATAGATATTTTAAAAACTGGTCATTTGCCTCTTTGGAATCATTACGTTTTATCTGGGTCACCTCTTGCTTCAAATTTTCAATCAGCTATTTTCTATCCACTAAATGCTTTATATTTTTTTTCTAAAAATTTTTACGCTGTCTGGTCGATTCAAATCATAATCCAGCACTTATTTGCTGCCATTTTTATGTATTACTTTTTAAGAGATTACAAATTATCAAAAAACGTATCAATCTTTGGTGCTATAGCCTGGGCCTTTACTGGTTTCAATACTATTTGGTCTTCATATAACACAGTTATTCAAGCTGTTTCCTTTCTTCCCTTAACACTACTGTCAATTAAAAATATTGATAAAAAACCCAAATACAAAATATTTTTATCTTTATCAATATTTTGTGCTATCTCTGCAGGTAACCCTCCGATTGCCTTAATAAATATACTTTTTGCTGCTTTTTACGCACTATATTTGCACCGTAAATCATTAAAGAATATGTTTCTTAGTTTACTTTTTGTTGTCTTAGGTTTTATAACAGCTTTACCTATATTAGCTCCATCTTTTAAAATAAGCGCTGTTTCCGTACGCCCATTCGATCAAGTTGTTTTACAAAATAACATTAAATATCTACCAATTGTCAAAATAATTACAAGCATTATTCCAAACTTTTTTGGTCACCCTTCTACTGGTAATTCTTGGGAAAAATCTGGTATGTACGATAACCTCAATATTTTTATGGGTATCATACCGATCACTTTACTACTATTTAAACTTATCAATAAAAAAAGCTTTCAACATCAATATTTTTTTTACATTGCCATCATCATTAGCATTCTTTTAATAGTTAAAAATCCAATTTCCTTATACATAGGCCAAATGAAATTCTTAGGCTTAAATTCAATGGTTATGACCAGATTTACATATATAACGGCTTTTTCAGTGGCTTTTTTGTCTTCCGTCGGTCTCGACCAATTACTAAAAAATCCAAAACAGTATCAAACAATAATTATAATAGCCATATCTTCAATAATTTTTATCATCATTATCTTTTATGTTTTTTTATCATCAGACATCTTTTATTTAGGAAACATTTCACAAAATAATCCATTGACTCAATTCCATTCTGAAAACATTTATAAACGTATCAACGAAGCTTTTGTTGCCATAAAAAATAGTCTGCCTAGTCTGGCTATTTTGTTTGGCTTTACTTTTTCACTCCTTTTTATCAAAAAGAATAAAAAGATATTTATTTTTATAACTATCTTTCTTACGCTAACTGATTTATATTTTTTCTTTAATAAATACATTAGCTTTAATCCTGTCGATTTCCTTTATCCAAACACACCAACCACAGATTTTCTTCAAACATCCACTAAAAGATTTGCCAGAGAAAATGCTGAAATCATGCCTTCAAATATGTGGTTACCTTACCAGTTAAAATCAGTCACAGGTTACGACACCACTCACTCATTAAGATATAACCAGTTTCTAAACATTATTAATGGTTTTAACTTAGATCAGAATATAAGCAGATTTGCTGAAATCACCAAATATAATCAAAACTATATTGATTTTTTGTCGATCGAATACTTGGTTGGTCTAAACAGATTTGAAGGTAGGGTAGACCCTGATGGAAGTCTGTCATACAAATTTGCCGATTTAAACTTCAAGCCGGTTTTTAAAGATGGTTCAATTACTGTTTTAAAAAATCTAAATCCGCTTGATATTATCAATTCAGTTTCAGACTACCAAATATCCACAAGTTCCCAACAAACCAAGACACTTCTATCACAATCGGACCTAAGACAAACTATCATACTCGAACAGCAACCCGTATATGACAAACACCAAAAAACAGATATCAAAAATTTCATCACTCAAGTCAATGGTTTTACCTTTACTACCAATTCAGATCAGCCAACACTTGTCTCTACCTCTATACCTTACTACCCGGGCTGGACCGCCACTTTAAACAATCAAAGCATTCCGCTAAATATTGGCAATCATGCTTTTATTGCTCTTGAATTACCCCCAGGTAAAAATCAAATTGACTTATCTTTTCAAAAAAATATGATAGCCCTACTTTTGATAACACTCATATCCCTGCCCATTACTTTTGCTTTAGCTTACAAACTAAATTCACATCATGGGACTTAAGATAAAAATATTTCTGCTTGGTCTTTTAATTGTTACAGCTCTTCAGTTTACTTCTAAAGCCAAGTATTTTAGGTGGTTTGATTATCATAAAACGCCTGCCACAGTTGACATCATTGATGAACTTGATTATGCCTATATAGGCTACACCTTAAGGCAAAACGGTATCTCTACCGGTTGGTCGATGATGAATTATTATCAAACACTAGGAAGCCAATATCAAACACACTACAAACAAGCCTGTATATACAAAAACAATCTTAAACCAAGCCTAAAAAACATTAAATATTTCAATTATCCCATCTACACTACTATCGAAACTGATATAGGTAAAGGAAAAGAACATCTGACTCTGGTCCAACCTTTTGTAGATCATCCGCCTCTGGCGTCTCTACTATACTCCTTATCGTTAAAAGACATAACCGATATTGGTCAAGTAAGAACTAGCGACTACAGAAAGGTCAGTGTTTACCTATCAATTTTAAATATATTTCTCTTATATATATTTACCTTTGTTTACACTCAAAAAGTTATCCCTTCAATTATTTCTTCAATTCTATATTCAAGCTTAACAGTCTTTGTTCTGTCATCACGATTTGCATTACTTGAAAACACTGTCATTCCGCTATCTTTAATAAGTCTTATTGCTACCCAACTTTATCAAAAAAATTCTAAAAAATTTTATCTATATTTAAACTCTCTTGCAATTGGTTTAGCGCTATTAACCAAACTAACCGCCATTTACCTCATTTTCATACAGTTATATCTACTTGCTTCAAAAAAAATTACCAAAAAGGAATTCATTACTATTATCATTACTGTTGTTCTTATCAATTTACCCTATTATTTATATCTATACTACATATCCCCAAAATTACTCATATCGATGTTGATCGATCAATCAAACCGTCCCTTTTTTGGTTCACTCAATTTTTTGATATCCTCTACCCAATTAAAGTTTAAAAATTTTCCTATCGATGCCTTCTGGCTATTTTCTTTTATTTCTATATTTTTAACTAAAAAATACACAAGCTTAAAATCATTTTTTCTCATCAGTCTTCTATCTACATTATTTTTAAGTTCAGGTAACTATCCTTGGTACTATCTAATCTTCATTCCTTTTTTAATATTTTTCTTATCAAATTTTATATATCAATTATTCGTCAAGCCAAAGCTGATAACTTTAATATTATTTATTATTATGCCCTTATCAACTTTATTTTATTGGGGTTACATTGTCTATCACACCAATAATACTCTGCCTATTTATAGATTATTAATCTTAATACCCATATTGCTGTATCTACTCACCAGTAAATTTAAATTAAAAACTGTTTGGTCAATTATATTTTTTTTACTTCTCGTTCAAGCCTACCAATGGTCATTTCAGGCCTTTCAATATCAAATTAAAAATTTTGGCAAAATAGATCAACCGCAATTTATCATTAACCGATAAATCAGGCAGATGATAACATTATTAAGATGGTCAACAGATTAAGCATTATTATCGTCCCCTGGAACACTTCTCAAATTACCTGCCAAGCCATTAATTCGATTTATAAACACCTCAAAGATTTGTCTTTTGAAATCATCGTCGTTGATAACAATTCTTCCGATAATACGGTTAATCAAATCACTATACTTCAACAAAAATACTCAAATCTATTACTTATCAAAAATAAAAAAAATCTAGGTTTTTCCAAAGCCAACAATATTGGAGTCAAAAAAGCCGGTGGTCAATATTTATTTTTCCTTAATTCAGACACACTTCTTATTGACAATTCAATCAAACAAGCCATTGACTATCTAGATCAAAATACTCATCAACTAGGCATTATAGCCCCCCAATTATTAAATGCTGACAAATCACCACAAGCTTCAGTCTTTCCGCCACAAACACTTACAAATGCCATCAGACAATATTGCTTTAATCATACCAATCAATTTTCCAAATACACACCAACTGGCTCTGGTCCGGTTAATGCTGTCAGCGGAGCTGCATTAATTATTAGCCAACAAGACTTCAAAAAAATCGCCGGCTGGAACGAAAAATACTTTTTTTATTTTGAGGATCTGGATTTATGTCGAAATATACATCAAATCCACAAACAAGTCTATTATTTTAAACAAGCAAAAGTCATTCATCTTCACGGTAAAAGTAGTAGAAATCCTACCAATCAACAATGGAAAAAATTAATACCCGGTTCTCTTACTTACCATGGTCCAATCAAGCATTATCTGTTAACCGGCATACTTTGGCTATGTCAAAAAATAAAAAAATCTCCATAAAAACCATATTTGTACTGGCCACACTCATAAGAATCATCTTAGTGTTAATATCAAAGTCACATCCGGATATATACAATCACATTGACTGGGGTAAAAAATTCTTTTCAGTTGGATCAAAAAAATTTTACGAAAACACCTTTTGGGCTGTATCTTGGCCAAATCAACCACCGGCTTCCATTTATCTTTTTGCCTTAATAGAAAAACTAAGACAATTTATTTTTTCAGGCTTTAATTATATTAATCAAACTATACCTATTTTCCCATCAAAAATAATGTTTTATTTAGACAAAAACTTACATATAATTTTACTAAAAATCCCTCTTGTTATCGCCGACCTATTGATCGGTCTCTTAATATACAAATTTTGTCAAAAAAGAAATCCAGACAAAAGCAACACATTTACGGCTCTTTGGCTGTTTAACCCTGCTACTATATACAACTCAACTATTTGGGGACAAACTGATCCTATTATAAATCTACTGGCCTTTTTATCTATTATTAAGCTCATGGATAATAAGTACAGTCAGGCAATTATATTTTTCAGTCTATCAATATTTTTCAAACTATCACTTTTAATCTACTTACCTGTTTTTTTAATTTTTCTTACTAAAAAACTCACCAAAAATAAGTTAAAAAAAGTTTTTATTGGCATAATCATTTCATTCTTAATTTTTTACATACATAATCAACCTTTCAAATCTGTACCGGAAAAAAATATAATAGATTGGACTATTTATTTATATAAAACCAAAGTTTTTCAAAGACAGGGAGATATGTTAACCGGTAATGCATTTAATTTTTGGTTACTAAGCTATGGACTTGACCTTTCAAATACCGGCAATATTGTTTTAGCTGGTATCAAACTAAAAACTTACGGCTACATTGTTAGCTTATTTTTATTGGCCACAATATGTCTCAAGTTGTATTTTCATAAAACTAAAACCAAACTATATTTTTTATACTCACTTTTTCTGATCGCATTTTCGACTTTTTTATTTTTAACCAACATACACGAAAGGTATCTTTATCCTATTTTTCCGATAATGATTCTTATCATGCTTATCCAGCCAAAATTTATCACTATTAAACAATATTTATTGTTGTCGGTTATCCATCTTATCAACCTCTATAACCTTTGGTTTTATCCATCTATTCCGGTTATTAAAAATATTCTTATTTTTGACAATTTTCTTATAGCCAAAATATTATCGCTAATCTTAATAATTGTTTATATCAAAAACCTTACTACTTTTCTCAAAGCTGATGAAACTAAATAAATTTGTTTACATTATCGTCGCCCTTTTGGCACTTTCTGTACGTTTTTATCAACTTAGTCAGGCACCGGTTTTCAACGATGAATTAGATGTTGGTAATCAAGCTTACTCACTTTTAAAAACAGCCAAAGACTACTCGGGCAATTTCCTACCCACTTACATCCAATCTTTTGAAGAAAACAGAGCCCCTCTGCTTATGTACATATCCATTCCGGCCATCAAATTATTTGGTTTAAATATTTTTTCTCTTAAACTTACTTCCATTGTTTTGTCTTTTCTTGTTGCCTTTTACTTTTATAAAACAGTCTCTTTATTTAACAAATCAATTGCCCCAATTGCTACCAGCTTACTACTATTAACTCCATACTTTACACATTACAATAGAAATGCTTTTGAAGTCACACTATTGCTCTTCTTAACCGTTTCAGCCACATTTTATTATTTAAAATACTGCCAAAATCACACAAATATTAATTTATATCTTTCTGTCATTCTCTTCGGTCTAACTTTTTACACCTACAATACCAGCAATGTTTTCACTCCGCTACTAGTTATCTACCTCCTAATTTCAAACAAGCAAATACTAAAAAAGATCAATATGAAAACCCTAAGTATTGCCATCTTATTAGCAATTCTTCTTCTGTCTCCCATTATTGGTCAAATCAAATCCGGCCAAGCTTCAGCCAGATTTTCTCAAATAAGTATATTTGCT
>Ga0066639_10005975_pt1 | contig 10198 bp, 7 predicted proteins | sample CryGeyCG2114_010_2_FD_59504 | JGI IMG/M metagenome (GOLD analysis project Ga0066639, IMG submission 59504) | Groundwater microbial communities from aquifer - Crystal Geyser CG10_big_fil_rev_8/21/14_0.10 | ecosystem: Environmental > Aquatic > Deep subsurface > Groundwater | place: USA: Utah... | reverse complement strand
TTGAAGTTAATCAATTGGATAATACTAAAAACCTTAAATTTAAAAATATTGGTGAAGTGGATTTAACCACTTATGGTTTGCCTTTCAAACTAGGTTTAGATTTAAAAGGGGGAGCTCATTTGGTGTATGAAGCTGATGTTTCTCAAATTGATACGACAGAAAGAGGCAACTCTTTAGCTGGGGTTAGGGATGTGATTGAAAGAAGAATTAATGTTTTGGGAGTTTCTGAACCATTAATTCAAACCAACCAAGTCGGTGACCGGTGGCGAGTGATTGTGGAATTAGCCGGGGTGACCGATATTAACCAAGCTATTAAATTAATTGGCGAAACTCCGCTTTTGGAATTTAAAAAAGAAAATCCTAACAGTAGCCAGTTAACTGTCGAGCAAACCGAACAATTAAACCAACTTAACCTCGAGGTTAAAGCTAAGGCCGAAAATATTTTACAACAAATCTTAGCCGGGGCTGATTTTGCTAATTTAGCCAAAGAAAATTCCGAAGATCCCGGTAGTCAGGATAATGGTGGTTTTTATGCCGGTGTTAAAAAGGGGACCTTTGTGCCGGAATATGAAGAGGTTTTATTTAATAAATTAAAATCCGGTGAGGTTTATTCGGAATTAGTTCAATCTCAATTTGGTTATCATATTATCAAAAAAGAAGCGGTGACAGGCGAAGGTGATAATTTGGCTATTGATACTCGTCATATTTTATTTAAAACTAAAACTCCGGCTGATATTGGTGTGACTTTAGAACCGGAATGGATCACTACCAAATTAACCGGCAAACAATTAAAGCGGGCTAGCGTGGAATTAGCTTCTAATTCCGGTATTCCACAGGTGTCATTGGAATTTAATAGCGAGGGTTCTGATTTATTCGCCGAATTGACCAAAAAGAATACCGGTAAGTTGCTAGCTATTTTTTTAGATGGCCAACCTATTTCCATCCCTCGAGTTAACGAACCGATTTTATCCGGCCAAGCCGTAATTTCTGGCAGTTTTACGATTCAAGATGCCAAACTTTTGGCTCAACGACTCAATGCCGGAGCCCTGCCAGTGCCAATTAAATTAATTTCTCAAACGACTATTGGGGCGACTTTAGGCAATGATTCCGTCCAAAAAAGTTTAGTGGCTGGTTTTTGGGGCCTGCTATTGGTAGCGATATTTATGATTTTATATTATCGTTTGCCGGGAGTGATCTCGGTGATCGCTTTGATAATTTATACGATTATTATTTTAGCTTTATTTAAATTAATTCCAGTGACTTTGACTTTGGCGGGTATTGCCGGTTTTATCCTGTCTATTGGTATGGCTGTTGACGCTAATGTTTTGATTTTTGAAAGATTAAAAGAGGAATTGCGAGATGGTCGTGATCTGTTAACCGCTGTCGAACAGGGGTTCAAACGAGCTTGGAGTTCTATCAGAGATTCTAATATTTCCACTTTAATTACTTGTGTGATTTTGTTCTGGTTTGGTAGCAGTATTATCAAGGGCTTTGCCTTAACTTTGGTCATTGGTACTATCGTGTCTATGTTTTCGGCCATTACTATTACCAGACAGCTATTGAGGTTAATCGCTAAATGGAAAATTAGTAAATATCATTGGCTCTACGGAAACAAAAATCAATAATTTTTATGAAATTAAATATTATCCAAAATCGAAAATATTCTTATATCTTATCTGCAGTTTTAATCCTGGTTAGTATTTTAAGTTTGATCACTTGGGGGCTTAAGCCGGGTATTGATTTTACCGGTGGCAGTCTTTTGGAATTAAATTTTACCGGTGATCGTCCACTGGTTAAGGATATTCAACAGTCTTTGTTAGAACTTAATTTGGGCGAAGTTAAAATTCAGCCATCTGGTGAGGCCAATGAAATTTTAAGATTTAAAGATGTTGATGAAGAGACTCACCAAGCTATACTGACTAAACTCCAGACAACTTTTAATAAGACTGATGAAAATGATGTTAAAAATTCCAATTTAGTAACCGAAGAAAAATTTGAATCTGTTGGTCCGATTTTAGGCCAAGAATTACAATCTAAAGCTTGGCTAGCTATATTTTTAGCTTCAATAATAATTGTTTTGTATATTGCTTATGCTTTTAGAAAAGTATCCAAGCCGGTAGAATCTTGGAAATTTGGTTTGGCAGCAATTCTAGCTTTAATTCATGATATTACGATTATCACCGGCTTATTTTCTATTTTAGGTCATTTTGTTGGGATTGAGGTCGATAGTTTATTTATCACTGCCTTACTTACTATTTTAGGCTTTTCCGTGCATGATACAATTGTGGTTTTTGATAGAACTCGGGAAAATTTATCCAAACATTACAGTTCAGATTTTGAGGCGGTGGTTAATGATAGTATTATTCAAACTATTGGCAGATCAATCAACACCTCCTTTACGACTTTGTTAGTGTTAATTACTCTGTATATATTTGGGGGCGTGACTATTTCTAATTTTATCTTGGCGTTGATAGCCGGTATTATTGTCGGAACTTATTCTTCAATTTTTGTGGCTAGCCCGATTTTGGTGACTTGGTATTTTTGGAGCCATCGATTAAGAAAATAAGAAATTAAGAAAATAAGAAATTAAATTTAAAATATAAAATAAAACAGCCGTCCTAGTGCATTAGGGCGGCTTTTGTATTTAGTGGGGGAGAGCTTAGAGTTAGATAGATTATGGATTATGGTAACTGCCCTTTGGTGTTATGGGTGTGCCATTAGAATTCGGCTCATCTTCGCATTGTGGGCAATAAGGAACTTGCTCTGAACTGCACTGGCCACTGCCGGATAATGGGAATGGTCCATCCCAAATTGGGTGGGCTACTGTTTTGCCTAAAATTTCGATGCCACATTTATGCTTGTAACCTACGTCTGGATCTCCAGTACTTTCAGTTAAAACTAACCATTTACCATCTTTCAATTGCCCAGCGCGTCTTTTTCTCGTGATTGGTTCCAACATTTTTCATTTCTCCTCTTTTGTTGCGATTTATTGAAGGTACTGTTTCCTTGTTTACTTAGTATCATATCAGCTTATCTTTAACCTGTCAATTGACAGCCAGACTTGTGTATAGCGACTTATTGACAAATGTAATTATTTTTGATATAATTAAGTTGAAAAGTTAAATAAACTACTTTTTGGCTTTATTTAGCCAAAATATATTTTTACTCCCCATGCTGATGTGAGGTTTTAATATTTTTTATCTATGTCAATACTCGATCAAGTTAGAAAAACTCAATTTCAAGACAATATGTCTGGTTTTAACCCTATGGAAACCATCAATGTCTTATTGTCTCGTTTAACCGATAAAGAGAGGGATGTGGTTAAACGACGTTTTGGTTTACATCCGGATTCCAGACAAACCTTAGAGGAAATCGGTAAACATTATGGTATTACCAGAGAACGGGTCAGACAAATTGAAAATCTTAGTGTTAAAAAACTTAAAGAGCTTCAAGAGTTGAAAGATGAAATTATGACTGCTGAAAGGGTGACCGCTCAGTTGTTAGAACAATATGGCGGGGTAATGGAAGAGGAATTTTTCTTAGAAAATATTTTAAATTTCTTAGATACTCGTGAAGGCAGTGAAAATGCTTTACTATTTTTGGCTGATCATATTTTTTCTGATAATATTAACAAAGTTAAACAAGACCGAGATTTTAATCATCTCTGGCGAATTGGTTCTGTGAATACAGATACTTTGAAAGAAGTAGTGGCCGAAATGGTAGCTTTGATTGAAAATCATGGCCAGCCAATTAAACTTAAAGATTTATTGGAAAATTTTAAAAATTCTGAATATTATTTAAAAAATAAAGAAAAGTTTTTGTCGGCCACTACTTTTTTGGAAGCGACTGAAAACGATATTGATAAGGTTTTAGAAAGTTATCTACGAGTTAGTCGAAAAGTCAAATCCAATCTTTTTGATGAATGGGGTCTGATTACTTGGGGCACTGTTCAACCGAAGAAGATTAATGATAAAATATATATAGTTTTAAAAAAATCAGGCAAGCCATTACATTTTGTGGATATTTCCAAAGCTATTAATGAAACTCGCTTTGATGAAAAAATCGCTTATCCACCAACAGTTCATAATGAATTAATTTTAGATGACAAATATGTTTTGGTGGGTCGAGGTATTTATGCTCTCAAAGAATGGGGTTATGAACCGGGCAATGTCGCTAATGTTGTCGAACAATATTTAAAAGCCAGTGGTCCCAAATCTAAAAATGAAATAATTGATCATGTTTTAAGTAAACGTGATGTTAAAAAATCTACGGTTTATTTATCTTTAATGAACAATGATAAAATTCAAAAGACGGAAAATGGCAAATACGCTTTTGTCGAAAATTCTGATAAAACTGATGATGAATTAATTGATGATTCAGTTAAAACCGCCGTCTAATTATAAATTATATTGGTCTCTAATTTTTTACTGGTTATATCTGATAATATAATCAGTAGGTACTAGCGACTAAATTGTTAACAATTTAGATATAGATTAGAAACTCAGAAGGTGACAACTTTATGGGTATAAATGGTATAGAATTAGAAATTGATTTTTTATCAATTTGGAACAATATAATTGATTTTGGGAACCAAAATCCAGTTACCATAGTGATGCAAATCTTTTTGGGTGGTGGCTGGGTAGTTTTTTTATTGGTATTTATTTATGGACTTTATACGGTTTGGTTGGATAGCAAACGCGCTAAATTTTCGGCTAAATGGAAGCATGTGCTTTTGGCGATTGATATTCCCAAGAACAATATTCAAACTCCCAAGGCCGTGGAAAGTATTTTTATTGCTTTGGCTGGCGCCCAATCATCCGGTAATTTAATAGATATTTATTGGCACGGTAAAAATCAAGAAAGTTTTTCTTTTGAGATTGTGAGTTTGGAGGGGTTTGTTCAATTTTTAGTCAGAACGCCAGCTCATTTTCGAGATTTAGTCGAGGCCTCAATATATGCTCAGTATCCGGAAGCCGAAATCACCGAAGTCGCCGATTATGCTGAACCTTACAGTGGTATTAAATTTCCTAATGATAAATATAATTTATGGGGGACTGAGTTGTTATTAGCTAAAGATTATCCTTATCCCATTAGGACTTATTTGGATTTTGAACATAAATTAACCGGTGAGCTGATTGATCCGATGGCCGGCATTTTGGAAATGTTAACTCGCATTGGACCGGGTGAACAGATTTGGTTACAATTGGTAATAACTCCTCAAAAACCGGGTTGGGGTGAAAAAGGTAAAAAGATTTTAAAAGAAATGAAAGGTGAAACTTATAAACCACCAGAAACTTTTTCTGATAAAATTTTAAAGCCAGTGGGTTTTATTGGTGGTTTAGCTTCGGCGGTCACTAGCGAAATATTCGGACCCAGTGAATCGTCAGCCAAAAAAGAAGAAGATCAGTGGAAGATGTTTAGAATATCCCCCGGGGAGAGAATTGTTTTTGAAAATGTTCAAAAGAAATTAGCCCAACATAATTTTAGAGTTAAATTTAGATTTATTTATTTTGGTGAAAATGAAGTTTTTAACAAGGGTCGAGGGGTGGCTTCGGTGATCGCCGGCATCCAACAATTTAATGTCGCTGATTCCAATGGTTTTAAACCAGGCCCTCGGTCTAAAACCTCCGTTGATTATTTTAATGTTAAAAAGAGAACAGCTGAAAGGCAGAGAAGAATTTTAAAAAATTATATTAAAAGAAGTAATTTTTATGGCGATGATGTAAATAATAATATTTTTTGCAGTCAAGAGTTGGCTTCTTTGTGGCATTTTCCAGTGATGAGTGTGAAAGCTCCGACTGTTGAGAAAATTGGCTCCAAGCGGTCGGTACCGCCTTCCCGTTTGCCTTATCAAAAAAATCGCGATGCTTCATTTAATCAACTAGTGGCTACTTCTTCAGTTGATGTGCCATTTCCCACTGTCAAACCAGAAACAACTATTAATACTCGGCCCGAGCCGAAACCACCAGCTAATTTACCAACAGTATAAAAATGGATTCCCCTCAAAATACCCAATCAAATTTAAATGATATAACTTTATTTGGCGAGACTAATTTTCGCAACCAAAAAAAGCGCTTTGGTATCAAACGCGATGATCGTCGGCGCCATGTTTATATTATTGGTAAAACCGGTATGGGTAAAACCACCCTTTTGGAGAATATGATTATTTCGGATATTGTTAATGGTGATGGTTGTTGTTATGTTGATCCTCATGGTGATACGGCCGAAAAGATTTTAGATTTTATTCCGCCCAACAGGATTAATGATGTGATTTATTTTAATCCGGCTGATACGGAATTTCCCATTGCTTTTAATATTTTGGAAGCGGTTGACGAAAAAAGTAAACATCTAATTGCCTCGGGTTTAGTGGGGGTTTTTAAAAAACAATTTGCGGAAAGTTGGGGACCAAGGTTAGAATATATTTTGCGTAATGCTATTTTGGCTTTGCTTGATTATCCCGGTAGTACTTTATTAGGTATTATGAGAATTTTAGTAGATAATAGTTATCGGGAAAAAGTAGTCGAAAAAATTACTGATCCAGTTGTGAAATCGTTTTGGGTCAATGAATATACTAAATGGAATGATCGAGTTTTACAAGAGGTTATTTCACCAATTCAAAACAAGGTTGGTCAGTTTTTGTCTAATTTTTTGATCCGAAATATCGTAGGTCAGGTTAAATCCACTTTTGATTTGCGAGAGGTTATAGATGGCAATAAAATATTAATTATGAATTTATCCAAAGGCCGAATCGGCGAGGATACCATGCAACTTTTGGGTTCAATGATTGTCACCAAGCTTTACTTGGCGGCTATGAGTCGAGTAGATATTCCCGAACAGGACAGAAAAGATTTTTATCTATATGTTGATGAATTTCAAAATTTTGCGACTGATAGTTTTGCGGATATTTTATCTGAGGCCAGAAAGTATCGCTTGAATTTAACTATGGCTCACCAGTTTATTGAGCAGTTGCCAGAAACCGTCTCGGCTTCAGTTTTTGGTAATGTGGGCACTTTGATTTGTTTTCGCGTCGGGGCCGTTGATGCTGAAAGTCTAGTCAAAGAATTCACCCCCATATTTTTAGAAGAAGATCTGGTTAATTTGCCGGCTTTTAGTATTTATTTAAAATTGATGATTGATGGGGTATCCTCCGATCCCTTTTCCGCTAATACCTTACCACCTCTTTTTGATGAATACCGATCAAACAGTACCGATCGGGTGATTAAGGTTTCCAGAGAGAGATATGCTAATGATCGTAAATCTATTGAGGATAAAATCAATCGTTGGAGCGGCATGGATTTGAGTCAAAAAATGGTCGCTACCAGTGCCGGTCATGTGGATTTTCAATCAGAAAAAGACAAGAAAACCAGTCATTATAAAAAACCGGCTGATCTTAAAACCGTTAAACCCAAATCTTCCGTTAACAAAAAAACTGAGGAGAAATACAGAGTGGAATGTTTTAATTGTGGTAAATCCACCGAGATAAATTTTTTCCCCGATGGTAAACGGCCGGTATTTTGTAAGGATTGTTTGGCTAAGAGTCGGAAAGAGAAACAAATTAAACAAGATGCGGCAGCAAAAATAGTTGTAGAAAAAAAAGAATTTAAACCTCAACCACCAGAGGAAGAAGTTGAAACTATTAGTTTATCCAGTTTGGGTGGCAGGTCAAAAGAACGATAAAAAGTTTATTATTTTGAATTTGGTATTTTATTTTTTAAATTATTATGTGGGACTTGATCATCAAATCATTTTATCTGGTTTTGCCGGCGTACTTGGCTAACATGTCGCCGGTGATTTTTGCTAAATTGAAATTGTTTAAATTTTTAGCTCGCCCCATTGATGGTGGCAAAAAAATGAGTGGAGCTGATATTTTTGGTTCTTCCAAAACTTGGCGCGGGTTGTTAGCTGGTGTTATCTTAGGGGTTTTAGTGGCTAGTCTTCAGGCTGGGCTTTATAATTATGATTTTTTTTATAATTTATCACTTTTTAACTATCAAGTTAATTTTCTAATTTTTGGTTTCCTGGCCGGACTGGGAGCAATTTTAGGGGATTTAATTAAAAGTTTTTTTAAAAGAAGAATTGGTATTAAAAGTGGCGGCAGTTGGCCGATTTTTGATCAGCTAGATTTTATAGTGGGATTTTTTATTTTTACTTATTTGATTTATCAACCCCCAATTCAAATTGTGGCCACCGTTTTAATGATGACTTTAATTTTACATCCAGTGACTAATATCATTGGTTATTTAACTGGTTTTAAAAAAGTTTGGTGGTAGAAAATAAAAAAATAAGAAATTAAAAAAATAACATTACAAATAATAAAATCAAAATATCAAGTTTCAAATAAATTATAATAACCAAAATTAAAAAATATATAAAATAGTGTTTTGAATAGGTACTAATGCTATTAAATCGTCATTGCGACCTGCCCGCCATTGACTGCGTCTTCAGGCACTGGCAGGCGGGTGGAGCGGAGCGGAAGAAGCAATCCCAAGTGATATAAACATAAGATTGCTTCGCAAGCCTGCCTACCGGACAGGCAGGCTCGCAATGACGATGTGGTGAGGGGATAATTAATTACTTTCTTAATTTCTTAGTTTATTAAAAAAATATGTCTAGAGCTTTAGTTATATTTAATCCGACCGCCGGATTAAAAAGTAAAATTGATGTGGAAGGAATTATCAGAGATAGATTGAGTCATTTGGGCTATCAGGTTGATTTGTTTTATTTAAATAATAGATTTGAGGTGGAAATCAGTAAATATAATTTTAATGATCTTGATTTAATGCTAGCTGTGGGTGGAGATGGTACGGTCAAAGTAGCTACTAGAACGATTATTGATCATCATCTTACAACTCCTTTGGCTATTATTCCTTATGGGTCGGCCAATGTGATTGCGACCGCGGCTGGGATTCCAACTAATATCCGTAACGCCCTTAAACTTATTGAAAATCCGCAAAAGACTATGGCTGTTGATGTGGGGTTGGTTAATAAAAAGCATTATTTTATTGTTGGTCTATCAATTGGCTATATTTCCAAAATTGTGACCGGCACCAATCACCACCTTAAAAATAAATTCGGTTTTTTTGGCTATTTATTGGTTTTTATTTTTAACAAAATTAAAATTAAAAAAGTAAAATTTGAAATAAAAACTCAAAACAAAAATTTTTGGGTCAGAGGCAATAGTTTGATTGTTTTTAATGCGCTAAATTATTACGGCTTGAAAATAAAAAAATCAATCAGTTTTTCTGATGGCATATTTAATCTTTATGTCTTTACCAACAAAACTTTTATTTCGTTAGTGGAAGCTTTTTTTCTAATGTTATTTTATAATCAGCCACCCCGTCATGTCTTATCATTAGATAATAATTATTTCAAAATAATTTTAAAACAACCAAGTCACTCTTGCCAAATTGACGGCGATTATGTAAAATTGCCTAGAATTATTGAGGTAGAATTACTACCTCAAGTTCTCCATATTATTGTTGGCAAATAGTTTAATGTTTAAAAAATCAAAAAGAAAATTTAAAGTGGTAGTGGGGATGTCAGGCGGTGTCGATTCAGCGGTCGCCGCCGCTTTGTTGTTGCAGCAGGGTTACGAAGTGATTGGGGTGTTTATGCAATTTTGGTTTCCGGCTGGTGAGACTTATGGCGAAAATAGATGTTGCAGTTTAGAATCATTTAATCAAGCCAAATCCGTGGCTGATCAATTAGGTATCAAGATTCATAAGCTTAATGTGGGGGCGGAGTTTAAGTCTAAAATCGTTGATAATTTTTTGGCTGATTATGCTAATTTTAAAACGCCTAATCCTTGTGTGGCTTGTAATAAATACATCAAGTTTGATTTATTTTTAAAGAAAGCTATGGCAATTTTTGAGGCCGATTATATTGCCACCGGTCATTATGCACAAAACACAAAACTGGCCTACCGGCAGGCAGGCGCAAAAACACCTAACGGAAAAATTGTTCATAAATTATTAAGAGGTAAAGATAAAAATAAAGATCAAAGTTATTTTTTGTATAATCTTGATCAAAAAACTCTAGAGCATGTACTTTTTCCATTGGGCAAATATAATAAAGTAAAAATAAGAAAAATCGCCAAAAAATTAAATTTATCAGTTCACGCCAAGCCCGACAGTCAAGAAGTATGTTTTGTGGGTAAAAGTCACTCTAGTTTTCTGAGCCGTTATTTAAATTTAAAACC
>Ga0066639_10005972_pt1 | contig 10200 bp, 10 predicted proteins | sample CryGeyCG2114_010_2_FD_59504 | JGI IMG/M metagenome (GOLD analysis project Ga0066639, IMG submission 59504) | Groundwater microbial communities from aquifer - Crystal Geyser CG10_big_fil_rev_8/21/14_0.10 | ecosystem: Environmental > Aquatic > Deep subsurface > Groundwater | place: USA: Utah... | reverse complement strand
GATCTCTCACCACATCCCTAATACTCAAAAAAGTGAAGGCGACGGCAAAGGCTCAGAGTTCATCGCAGAATTGCCAGTCAAATAAAAAACCTCACAACAATGTTGCGAGGTTGGAAGGGGTAGGATGGGATTTGAACCCACGACATCCAGGACCACAGCCTGGCGCTCTAACCAACTGAGCTACCTACCCGTTCCCGAAAGAACTTCTAAATCCTATCATCTGTCGGCTTGAAAGTCAAGAGACCAAAATTTCTTTGATTTTCTTGTTTACTTCAAGCAGAGGAACATCGAATTGCCTGCGAGTGGCCAGACATTTTATTCCGACCACATTATTTTCCCTTTCGTTGCCACCAAAAATTATAACGATAGGGATATCCTCACGAACAGCATAAGCAAGTTGGCCTTTGATGCCTTTCTCCTTCCCCATGTAAATCTCCGTTCGGAAACCTGCCTGGCGGATAGAAGATGCTAGCCTGTGACAATCTTCCCTGCAAGAAGAATCGAAATCCAGGATCAAAATCTGTGTGACAGTACGCCTTGTACCTGTCAGGCCAAGTTTCTGCATTGCGGCAAAAAGCCGGTCGACTCCGACAGAGGCTCCTGTAGCAGGAATGTTTACAGGTGCAAATCGAGAAACTAGATCATCAAACCTGCCGCCAGAGAAAACACTGCCGATCGAAGGAAGGTCGGTCAAAACTGTTTCAAAGACCGGACCGGTGTAATAACCGAGCCCCCGAGCCACAGAGAGATCAATTGTCCACTTATCTGAAGGAACTCCCAATGCCTGAACATAGGAGACGATTTCTTCGAGCTCACGTGCGCCTTCCATTGCAGTCGGAGAGTTAGCCATGAGCTTTTTGACACCGTTCACCGTGTCAATCTGGTCGCCGCCTCGGAAGTCCAAGAAGGCTTTGAGCAGAGCAAGTTGTTCGGTAGTGAAACCGAGCTTGTCCGCCAACTCGCCGGAAATGTTCTCCCAGCCGAGCTTTTCCATCTTGTCGATGAATCTCAAGACCTCGGTAGTCTTGTCCGGATCAAAGCCAATGTATTCCGGAAGACCGTTCAGAATCTTCCGATTGTTGACCTTGGTCAGGAAGTTTTGGAAGCCGAGCGCGGTCATCGTCTCGTAGATCAGAGCGACAATTTCGGCATCAGCAGTCATTTCTGCACAGCCAACGGTATCAGCGTCAAACTGCACGAACTCGCGGAAGCGGCCAGCCTGTGGTCTCTCGCCTCTCCAGACCTTTCCAACTTGATAACGTTTGAAAGGTTTGCTGATGTCGTTCGGGTATTGCGCCACAACGCGGGCCAATGCAACTGTGAGATCAAACCTCAAGGCCAGACCCTCATCCCCATCACGAAGACGGGCACGAAAGATCATTTTGTTAAAGTCCGGGTCGCCACCGGTGAGGATCTCCTCTACTTCCAAGCCTGGAGTGTCCAGAGGAGAGAAACCGAATCTCTCAAAAACATTCCTGATTGTGTCAAACATCTGCTGGCGAACGATCATCTCGCTTGGGAGATAATCCTTCAACCCAGCTCCCAAACGAGGCTGAATCGTCATTTCCTGTTCCTTTCTTTTTGTGAAGAATCTATTGTTTCAATGAACAAAACCTTTCGTAATTTAAACTAAAAGGTAATTTTTGTCAAGTATGTTTTATTATGAAAACGAACGTCGAAAGATGAAGAAAAACCTCGCTAGAAAAGCGAGGTTGGGAACAATTTATTCAAAAAGAACTGTTATCCAAACGTTCAAGAATTTCAAGGACCCCTTCTGTGTATGTCGCTTGAGCGACATACGAGCAGTGCTTCTTGTACGCATCCATGGCGTTATTGACCGCAGTTTGATTGACCTGTTGATCCCCGATCAGATCTCTCCACGAGTCCCCAATATAAGTGACCTGAGAGATCCTGAATTGATCAATGAGAGCACGGACCCCGTTTGCTTTGACATTCCGCTCTGCGTGAAGAATCAGAATTCCGTATTCCGGATTCTCATCAATATCAAGTGGTTCCGCAGTCATCGTTCTCGCCTGCTCCTCAACTTCCTGACGAAGTGTGCTGAGCATCTCGGAATCTATAGAAAGTTCTCCTCGCTTTCCGACACGTCTCAAGTGCGCTGCAAAACTGTGACGCCTTTGACTGTTTACAAGAAGAAGAACCTCGTGGCGACCGTGAATACGCACTTTTTGACGAATCAACTCTGTACTGTCGCCGAGGTAAGTGCTCCACGAATGGATTCTTTTGATTCCATCCATTACCACCCTTTCGCGAAGAGCGGGAAACCACCCGGTAGCTTCGGGAAGTGTTGCGAACTCTGTTCCGTCGGTCGGATCAAAGACAAGAGCACCTTGCTCTGACACGATTGGACCATGAGCTCCGATTCTCTCCTGCCACACTTGAAGCATAGGAAGAGGAGAATCGGAGCAAAGACCGAAGAGAACCCCCTTTCTCTCAAGCGCTTGAATCGCTTTTCTGACCTTTCTCACCGGAATCGTGAGTTGGTAACGCTCATCAATGAGCGTTTTATCGAGATCAACCAAAACCAAATGTTCCATCTGTTTTCTCCTTGTAAGAAGTTGGTGTTTGTACTGAAAAAGAGCCGAGCTTGTTTAAAAATACTAGAAAATATTCTATCTGTCAAAATATTGACAACTACTGTAGTAATTTGTTAAATTGTAATTAGTAGTTCTTTCACAGAGCTGAAATTAGTGTTCTGCTCAATGACCCTGAAAACACATCCTCACACAGTGAGAGGTAAGGAGAAAAAGATGAACTGGGAAGAGATTGCGCGACGGAAATCAGGGTTTTCTCTGGCCCGATTTCAGAGATGTGACCTCACTGGAAAGTCTGCAACCGTTAAGGTGTTTGGTATACTAAAGCTTTCGCCTGACCGCTCGGAGTTTGAACTTCTGCAAGAATTCAAACGTCTTCTCGGCTCACAGTATCCCTCAATCTTCCCGCGTTTCCACGAACTCGGAGAAATTGAAGGACAATACGTGATGGAGCTCGAGTATGTTGGAGACATCAACCTTGAAGAGGTGCTGCTTGCAGAAAGAACTTCTCCGACTAGTGCGAAAGCGGTTGTTGAACAAATCAGTACGTTCATCAATCAACTTGCTGATGTTCAACCGAATTCTGCCGGAACTGTCACGGGCAACTACAAACAATCGTTTCTCAATGAGATCGTAAGCGGACTCACACGAAATGTAGAAGCGAGTGGACTTACTATCGAACTCGCTTCTCACGACAGATTTCTTCAACGCGCGGTATTTAACCCCACCCTCTGTCATCGCGATCTGTCTGCGACCAACATCATGTGTGAGGCTGGTGGAACCTCGCGGCTCATTGACCCACGATGGGTTGTGCCTGGAGCCGTATGTCAGCCTTTAATATACGGCTCCGTAGCTATCGACTGCGCCTCGTTTCAGGTCAGTTTGGAGAGAAAAGAGGTAGAGAGAAAACGTCTAGAACGCCCAGATCTTGGCTTGGCCGATCTCTTCAAGGCCAAAACCACGGTAGCGCTTCTCCAACAAGGGATTTTCAATGAGTTCATGTATGATCTCTGCTTGGCCTATAGTTACTCTATTTACACGGCTTGCCGTTGTGAGTACTGCTTGGCACCTGAACGAAGATGGTTGTACGAACTCATGAGAAAACAGCTCCAAAACAGCCTCCGCCGTATCACTTGATACGGCGGTTTTTAATACTTATTTACAATAACTTTTTAATTTTTGTTAACAAACTTTGTATAGACTTAATACTCAAATCAGCCTCTCTAGATTGAAGCTTGGAGTGAATAAAGACCGTCTTCATACAAAGTTTCTTTGCTGGAATAACATCCGTATCCTCTTGGTCCCCAATCACAATACAATCTAAAGGACTAATTTTTAAAGTTTTAGAAATATAATAAAAAATATTATCAAATTCTTTTCTACGATCGCCTTCTCCAGAAAAAACCATACCTTGAAAAATATCTTCTATACCTAGCTCTTTGAGTACATTTTTTATCCAAACTAACGGAGCATCAGATACGATAACAAGTCTGCATTCTTTTTTTAAAGATAATAACAAACCTCTTAAATTTTTTGTTCTTCTTACTATACCTTTTGCTGGTATATCCCAAACAGTATTGAAATAATCATAGCGATTAATGCCAAATTCTTTTTCCAACCCAATACTTATTTGTTCTCCGTATTTTTTCTGGATCAAATTAATTATATTTTTAGCTTCAGTCTTATTTTTAGATAATTTCAAAGCAACAAAATTTTGTGCGTTAACTAAAACCTTTTTCTTTAAAGGAGACTTGTTATAAGAACCACCACGGAGCTTGTATAAAGTTCCGTCCAGATCAAATACAATTAGTTTTTTCTGCATATTTTCTACTCTTTAGTAGTTTCTTCAATTCTTTTCTGAGCCAAGTCAGTGGCAATAGAAACAGCTTCCTCGGGTGTTTTTGCTGGAATAACTTTAAACCTTTTTCTTTCATCAAGATAAGTGTCTGCCAGTTTATCTGCCCATCCACCTGTTCCCACCATAGCGACAATTGGAATATTGAGTTGGTAAGCAATCGCTGACTCCGTTAGGGTTCCCGAGCCCCCAGAAACAATTATTATTGCATCACAAGAGTTTACCAAGACAAATTCTCTACCGCCGCCTCGTTCAAGCCCAGAACAAATAATTACATCGGTATTGTTTTCTTTATCCCAAATATCTTTTCCTTTTCCATAAGTAACACCGACCGTAATTCCGCCAACACTTTTTGCCCCTCGAGCAGCAGCGGTCGACAAAGAGTCGTAATCTTTTTCTGCTCCATAAACTGAAATGTTTCCATTCGCAGCAATAAGTTTTCCTATTTCAAAAGCAATATTTTCAATCTCTTTTGAATAATTGAGATCGGCTGCCGATCCCATAACCCCTATTTGTAATTTTCGTTTGTTATTCATAAAAATATAATATCACAGTGATAAAAAAACTCCGCTGTTCTTGTCTTGTGATTAACAAAAAACAGCGGAGCGAGTTGTCAGAAAGCTTCAAGAAGTCTTGTAAGATGCTCGACGAAACGAGAATCGTCATAAGGAATACCCCACGGTCTTCTATCGAGTTGACTGCAATGAACCCACCTCCCGGAGAGTCGCTCGACTTCTCGCCAGAGATTGGTGCTTTGCTCGATACAGAAAATAGACCACCCTTGAACCTGTGCTGGCATTTCCTCTGAGTTCAGGGCCGCCCAATCTTTCAAGAAACACTTGCCATTGCCATTTTTTGTGAATGGAAGAAAATACGGAGCACATGTTCTCGGTGATACAGATATTCCGTTGTTTCCAAACAAACGACCGGATTGAGGAACCCCGGCGAGAAAATCTCTCTCACAGATTTCATCGTGAACCTTAGTGAATTCTCTAACTGCGGCAATCTCTACGCCGGCACAGTGTTCGCTAGCTTCGAGATTGGCTCTGCCGTCACCAATAAGAATTCCGGTCACGATCCGGCGAACAGTAATCTCCCGTTCTCTCAACATCGGAATGATTTTTGTGGAGAGGTCGGTGCCTGAAAAGACCACATCGTCCACAAGTTGAACTTCTGATTGTCCTAAAACATTCGCAATGCGATCAACTTGGGATGAGATCGATTCTTCTGTTCGAGAACCAAGCTTTTTTCCTTCAAACGTCACGGGGTCGCACAGGCGACTGACTTCAAGTGAAACGTGCTCACCTGTGACATAATTTTGGTCAAGTGCGACAATTGGAAGATTACTCGTAGAAAGCTCTCTGGAAACCCCGAGCGTGAGTTCTTCTTCGTCCACATGGACACAGAAAAAAGAGAACAATCTGCGAAGAATTTCCATTCTTCTGTCTGCCATTTCTTGGAAAAATTGGGGTGGCGGAATAGAAAAACCTAGCTGACCAGCCCATTTTTTCAACAAACCATGACTGTCCCCGGAAATCACATACGGACCTACATTTTGAGTGCAAGGCATTTGCTGCCCCTTTCCCTGAAAGTAAGACAAGCGATGTTTAAGAACTTCTGAAGAATCAGAATAAATTGAGGAGATACATTTGTCAATCCGTTGACAAATCTATGATAATTCTTCTTAATAAAACAAGAGATTTTTGATTTTTGAAACTCCGGCAAAAAAATATGATAAAAAAACCACTCCCCTTCACGGAGTGGTTAAATGAGAAAATCATGCTGACAGTTTCCGTACAGGCCGAGAAAGGAACATCACTTCCTCTGCAATGGTATCAGGTTTCAACTTGATGTTGCAGAAGATGGTATGGCAGTCAAACGGAGCGCGCAAAACAGGAACAGCATCCCCTGTAGCAAAGATTGTGCCTTTGGACACAAACTCGAAATTCTCGAAGATTCTGGACTGTTCGTATGAATTGTTAGAAAAGACTACAGAACCGTCAATAAAGTACTCAAGGTACTCATCAACAAGAGGTTTAGTTCTCCCCTCGATCATCTTCAGATTTTTGAGCAATGCCAAGGCACACTCAATAGCTCGCCTGAAAGACTCAGGTTTCTCATGAGCTCCAGCTTCAATCTCAAAGACAGGAATACCTGAATCAACTCCGCCGTAAAACCCAAAAGCAGGCAACCCGATTTGCACCACATCAATGTTAGAGATCACGATCTCAATAGGAAATCCTCTAACCAAATCTCTCTGGAACTTGTCCCTGCCACTGATAATCATCGGCGGGCTGTCTCGTCTAGTGGTGTGAACATCAAACCCCACAGTGAACTTCTGCCAGATCGGATACAGTGCTTGAGCACGAACAATTTCATACCTATCACTGTTTTGATCTGACAGCATGTCTTCTGGCAGTCGATTCATGTTATGGTCCGTAGAGCGAGCCTTAGACTTCTCTTCGTCAGTAGAAGCGGAGAAGTATCTTTCAGCTGCTCTAATATTATTTACGGCCAGAAAAATAGTTCCTCTCTTTAAGAGTTTCTGGACATTAATATCCAGTAGATTCTTGATTGCGGCGAGACCACTCGGCTCATTGCCGTGAGTACAGGCAGTGATACCTAGAACAGGTCCGGGTTTGTTGGTTTCGAAACAAATCACTCCTTCTACCCCATCAAATCTTTCTCTCTTGAACCAATCGAAAAAAGACCCCAGGTCATCCAGAGTGGGCACGCACATATCTTGCTCCTTAGTATTGTGAAGAACAACCTGAAAATAGGTTATTTTATAATAAAAGGATTGTCAAACCAACAAACTAAAGGCTAGATGTTAATTCTTTTATAATTTTATTACCTTCGATAACCTATCTCTCTTATCAGATTTTTTTAATCTCAAAACTCGTAGCAGTTAAATAAGTGTCACTGATCTAGTGTTTCCTCAAGACGAGCATGGTTAGATCAATTTGACAGAAAAAATATTGCATATAATATTCTCGGGTAGTTGTTCTTTTACTATTTCACAATTATTTTTCTCACAAGGAGATTGTGGCAATGCAAACGCTACAAATTGGAGTTCTTGGACCGAGCGAGTCAAATCTACCAACAGATCTTGTGCTTCGAACAAAGCTTCTTCAAGACGCAGAGACAGTGGGACGCCTTATCGCTCAAGAAAGAGCGATCCTGATCACTGGAGGCATGGACGGTGCAATGGAAGTGTCGTGCAAGGGCGCAAGAGAAGCAGGAGGGATCACGATCGGCACTCCGGGTCGAGATCGTGGTATGTGCAACCCGCACGTTCTTATTGAAATTTGTACCCCTATTGATGTGGGAGATTTCCTATTTGCTGGAAGTTTGAGTTGCGACGCTCTTATTGTTTTTCCCGGAGGCGCTGGAACTCTTGCAGAGGTCGCACTTACTTATAGGTTCCGAAAACCTATGGTCATCATGCGTGGATTCAACGAGTGGTACGACAAACTCGTCGGGAAACCGCTAGACCAATCCTCAAACAAACTCGCGTTCCTCGGTGCAGATACTCCGGAGGAAGCAGTAACAAAAGCAATCTCATGCACTCGAAGTTCTTGATTTTTGTAAGAAAATCTCACTTGGCCTTAGTTCTAAACTAAGGCCTTTTCTATCATATTAGACTTTCGTGCTTTTTTACGAACCTCTATTAATTAGCTAATTCGTAAGCTTGGTTTATCCTACCAAAAGATTTTTAATTTTTGAAATTTCCGGGGCTAATTCCCTATCCTCAGAAATAAAGGAAACTGTTTTTCTCACTAAACGATACATTTTTTTAGTTTCCTTGCCGAGCTTTTCAGGATCACGAAAATCAATTGCTTGACAAGCGGTTAAAAATTCTATGGACAAAACATCTTCCACATTTTTGATTATTTCAAAAGCTTTTCGGGCCGCTATTGTTCCCATACTGACATGATCCTCTTGGTTAGCTGATGTAGGAATGGAATCTACAGACGCAGGGTGGGCTAGAACTTTATTTTCAGATACTAGGGCCGCCGCTGTGTATTGAGTAATCATTAATCCACTATTCAAGCCCGCCTTCTTTGTATCTATCAAAAAAGCTGGTAAACCTTCATTTGTAGAAGGATCAACGAGTTTTGCTGTTCGTCTTTCTGATATATTTCCTAATTCTGAAATCGCAATTCCCAAAGTGTCCATAGCGATAGCCATAGGTTCTCCATGGAAATTACCGCCTGATAAAACTTTACCGCTGTCACTAAAAACAATAGGATTATCGGTTACGGAATTTAATTCTATTTCTATTACTGACTTTACATATTGGCATGCGTCTCTTACAGCACCGTGAACTTGAGGTGCACATCTTAGGGTGTAAGAATCTTGGACCCTTTCTTTTTGAGAATCCACAAGTTTGGACCCTTCAACAAATTTTCTTATATTTTCTGCACTTAGTCCTTGTCCATTATGAGGTCTTATTTTATGAATACTATGATCAAAAGCGTCAGTTACGCCACAAATCGCTTCCAAAGTTAAAGAACATCCTAAATCGGCTAAATAAAGCAATCTTTCAGCTCGGTGGAAAGCCAAAGCGCTAATTCCAGTCATAGCTGATGTTCCATTGTTCCAAGCCAACCCTTCTTTTGCTTCGAAAACTAGGGGTTTGAGTTTTAGTTTTTTAAAGATTTCAGAACTTTCAAAAATTTTATTCTCGTACCAAGCACGCCCTTCTCCCATCAATAGTAACCCCGCGTGAGACAGAGGGGCGAGATCGCCTGAAGAGCCGACAGAACCTTTCGAAGGAATTACTGGTGCTACTCCTTTATTAAGCAAATCACAAACAAACTCTAAAAATTCAAGTCTGACCCCGGAATATCCTTGTGCGAGAGAATTTAATCTTACTAACATTATCGCTCTCGACTGTTCTGGAGACAGTAATTCCCCCACTCCTGTAGAATGACTTCTTATTAAATTCTTCTGCAAAGTCTTTATGTCTTCAGAAGAAATAATTTTATTTTTAAAATTACCGAAACCAGTATTTACGCCGTAAACAACCGTCTTATTCCTTATAACTGCTTCTATCATTTTTCTTGATTCTCTGATTTTTTCTTTGGATATTTCGGAGAGAGAAACTTTTATATTTTGGCTAAGAGAAAAATTAGCTACACTATTGATTGTTAGATGATGATCTGGCCCTATAAATAAGGTTTTTCCCATATAAATTTAAAAAAGGTTAAAGTAGGGGGGATTGATAAAAATGTATAAAATATTTTACCATAAAATATAGACGTAAGTAAATCAATCATCATGTATAAATGGTAGGATAAAGAAGCTGAAAATAGGTTGTTTTCTTTAATTGTCATTATAGATAACGGGATATTTTGAAACTTTCTAAAAATTCAGGCAGTCGTTTCGAATGTGGAATTGGTAGCGGATCTTTTGGGTCAAACCATAAATAATCAATTGTTTCTAGGTAATCCGGCGTAACTTTGTCAGTATTTACTTTAGTGTAGAAAATTTCTACCGTGTCATACTTGTAATATTCTGTTGAGATATATTCTTTTACCTTCTTGAGTTTGTTTGCGACAATACCGGTTTCTTCTTTGAGTTCTCGCTTGGCCGCTTCTTCGAAACTCTCTCCCCTATCTACCCCGCCACCGGGAATAGTCCAACCTTTGTGGGCGTAAGATAGTTTTACCAGAAGAATTTTTCCTTCATAATCTACGAGACATTTGACCCCGTAAGTTTTTGGTTTAAAGATAAACCAGTAAATTTTTTGCAAAAACCGCGATACCTTAATCATTACCTTTTTTA
>Ga0066639_10005971_pt1 | contig 10200 bp, 12 predicted proteins | sample CryGeyCG2114_010_2_FD_59504 | JGI IMG/M metagenome (GOLD analysis project Ga0066639, IMG submission 59504) | Groundwater microbial communities from aquifer - Crystal Geyser CG10_big_fil_rev_8/21/14_0.10 | ecosystem: Environmental > Aquatic > Deep subsurface > Groundwater | place: USA: Utah... | reverse complement strand
CCACTGTTGTGTAGCCCTTCAAGGAACATTGTGGAGTGTTTTTTTTTTTGTTAGTTGTATTCTTCTTCGTCTAGCATTCTCTTTTGCCAGTCGCTTATTAGTAACCATTCGTTTTCTTGACCATTGAAGTGTCTGTATCTTTTGTCTTCTGGGTCGTAATCGTGGTTTCTTAGCGTTTCTGAGCAGTAGGATTATTAGTGTATGGTATTATTAGAGCTTTAATCTAAATCCCAAAAAGTTAGGCAATCCCGCTAACTCCCTTCACTTGACACTTAAATCATCTCCCGTATTCTTGGCAATCTCGAGTATGGGAACCTATTTATAGTGTTTCTATTTAGTTATTGGATAGGGTACAAATATGAAAAAGTATGTCTTATCATTAATTGTTTTCTTTCTTTTTCTATCATTGGTTAATGCTGAAGTTCCTGTAGGAGTTTCTGCGACGAAGATTGTTATTGATGGATCTGTAGATATTAATGAGGAAGGGGTTCAGGAAGGAGTATATGAGTTTATTGATGGACTTCCAGGCACTAGAGAAACTGGTGGGCCTTATGATGGTCTTTGGGATGGTATAAAGATAGGTCCTCTTGAGTATACCCTAACTTTTTGGAATGTTGGTGAGGAAGGTGGAACTTCAGGAATGTTGTTCTGGAAGAAGGATTATGGTGATGCTGTTCTAACAGTTAGGTATGTGCCCACAAACACTGGGGTAGTATACAAATTTGATGGTTATTTAGATAAGGATACTAAGTCATTTCCGTTATTTAAAACAAATCATCCTAGTGACTATCCAGAATTTGATGCTATAACTTACCATTTGAGATTTTCTGGAGGTCCTCAGGGTACATTTACAGAAAAGGTACCCGCAGTGAATTCCTTAGGAAAATTATTGACTGGTGAGGTTATAAATGGTGGAACAATAGTCTTAAGGTTCCCTCAGTTCGAAGTGGATAAAACAAGCAAGTATTCTAGATACTCCAATCCTATTTTTGTTAATAAATTGGGTGATGAAACGATTGTCATTCCTGGAAATCCCTTTTTTGGGTGGACTATAGAAAAGGAGTCATGTGTTGATTCTGGGGCGAGGTTTAGTTCAATCAGTAAGGAGGTAGAGATTTTTCCTCATAGTGATCCTGATGACATAAGTTCTGCTAAACCTCATTCAGTTCTGTGTGTGAATGATCATGTTCTCACTGGAGAAGAAAGTAGTGCAATAATAACTTTTGCTGATTTAAGCACTGTAATGATGAAAGAAGAATCTGAAATAGTTATTGCTTCTCCACAAAAAGAAAAAACCCGTCTTGAAGTTCTAGGTGGCAGGATTAAGATGAACGTTAAAAAATTGTTCACTGGTGAGAGTATAGAGGTAAAATCTAATTTGGCAACTGTTGGTATTAAGGGAACAACATTCATTTTAGATGTTAGTGATTCTAAGAATATCTTGCAGGTCATTGAGGGTACTGTTGAATTCACAAGTTTAGTATCTGACAAAAAAGATTTAGTCGAGGCTTCCGAAACTGTTTTTGCTGATAGTAATGGTTTAAGTCAAAAGACCACTTTTGATGTTGATGCTGAATCCGAGAATTGGCCTGAAGTCCAAGACTTTGATGGAAAGTCAAATTCGATCATTCTGCCAATGATTATCATCATATTATTAGTAATAACTGCATGGTTTTATTTCACTAAGAAAAAGAAGAAGTGATAAACATAAAGAAGTTAGACGCCCCATCGTTGTATAACTCTTCATGGGACATTCGGGGGTGGTTTTTATTAAAAATATAATTTGATTCTACTTCTTTTCTTCTTTCCTGGCCTGTAATCTAGCCCTCTCTTTTACTAACTCGGACTGGTATTCTTGCTCTTTTTGTTCTTTCACTGCCATTTTCTTCAGTTCTTCCCCTTCCTCCTCATATAACCATGATGGAAGAAACATGCCGATTAACCCTGCGATTAAAAGGATCCAACCGATTCCTCCTGTGCTAGTAAATGACATGAACAGCCCAACAACCATTACTCCCAAGGCTACAAAATAAGTGAACCATGCCTTTTGATTGTATTCGCTTTGTTTCTTATGATACTCTTTGGAGTATCCTGCTTCTTCTTTTTGTTTTTTAGCAGAGAAATAAACCACTATGGCTACTATCACAAACCAGATTATCCATTCATCCATGTTACACCACAACAATATTGTGTAATACGATCTTATATATTTTTCTGCAGATAAAATTAAGTCATAATAGGATGACTTTTAGTGATTTCTCCAGAACCCAGATATAGTACCTATTAATCAAAGCATTTTATTAATCTTCTAAGAGTGTCAGACACATAAATGTATTTCATAAAGAACTGTTGGTCAAATTCTTCGTTAAGTATAAGTTCTTTCTTTTTATCATCTTTAGTATACCCCACGTAAGGTTCACCGGTTCTTTTAGTAAAAGGATGATTATGTGCTAGGATATTTCTTATATCTTTTATGTATCTAACTTTTTCTATGAAAATCTTGTAGTCTTTCATAGCATTAAACTCTTCTCCTGCACCATCCCTTATATTAATCTCCTTAGATTTTCTAAGTATTCTTGTAAAGACATTAATTTTTTGTTCAAATGTAAAGAACTCTTTTGAAAGTATGAAATCTTCAAATTCTTTAGATTTATTTTCTTCTTTAACAAAGTATTTTCTTATAAATTCGGTCAAAAACATTTCAACCCATATTGAGTAGTTTATTATTCTGCTTCTTACATCATGAGGGTTTGAGGTCATGCGTTTATAACAGCTTTATAGTTATTTATATTTTCCTCAGTACTTTTTCGTGTCTTTACAATTCAATATGTTTACTGTTTCTCTCGTAATCCTTTATTCTTTTTTGCTATTTTGTAAATTATCCATATTATTACGATTGCTATAATTGGTAAAGTTATTTCTGCTAGATTTTCTGGTGTTATCATCACTAATACCTCCTATTTCCTCTTTTTATAGTATACTCTATCAAACACTCCTTGAGCAACTGTAGGATACTCTACTTTGTAGACAAAAGTCTTTCCTACAAATGTCTTTCTTTGGTCATAGGGATTATGACCATACTTCCTAGCGAATCTCAGTATCCATCTCTTAGAAGCCTTTTCTACCCATCTTGGAACTTCCTTATCAGTAAGTCTCATCCATTTTCTACCAAATAAGCTTTTGAGAAAGTTTAACCCCATAGGGGTACAATCACACCACTCTATTTATGACTTGTGGTTTCTTATTCGTAATTTCTACATGTTCCATCCCTGAATAAATAGGTGTTTGGGTCATTACAGTACATGCAGGAATTTTTAAAGCAGTAATTTCCTTGTTGGCAGTATCCTGATCCGCATGGTTGGTGGCAATGTCCATCAGTGCCAAGAATAAGGCTATCGTCCTCACATCTAGGGTCATGCGTCTGAGGGGGGTTCGTCTCGCAATAAAAATCTGTTCCGCAAGCACTAAAGCATGCTCTGTTATCATTCATTACTTGTTCTCTTTCACAATAATTGTAGCATGCTCCGTCTGCAAAGTAGGCATTAGAATTACAGTAGGCAAAACTTTGTTCTTTTATTGAATTAAAGTCTATAGCTATACTGGTTTTGGTTCCTGCAAGCCATGTATTGATTCCTACTAAGTTTCCTTGTTCATCAAATAGTCCTCCCCCGCTGCTTCCAAAGTAAGTATAAGCATTGGATTCTATAGTTCTGAAGCTGTCTCCTGTTGATTGTGAGAGGACATTCTTGATGTTAGTTATTGTACCTTCTGCGGTTGAGAATTCTACTACGTTCTTAGCGTAGGCTGGATAACCTACCGCTATCACCTTATCTCCAACTTTGAGCTTGTCTGTGTAATAAGCGAAATCATAATTTTTAGCATTAGAAGTTTTTACTGTCAGAATTGCTAAGTCCACGTCTGATTTGCTGAAAGAGATTCTATCAACATTGTATAACTGTCCATCCTGAGTTCTAATCTGTACATCTTCAGAGATTCTCTGAAAGCAGTTAATATCGTTGTACTCACAATCAACAACATGCCTATTAGTATAGATGGTTAGTTCATTATCCTTATTAGAAACAATAACGCCAGAACCTGTGCTTCCAGATTCAAAATAAGAACCATCAGAATTCTTTCCAGTAACAGTATACTTAACGAATACTATGCTCTGCTCAATTTTATCTTGTACGCTTGTTTGGTTGAGAGCCTCATTAATAATTCTTTGTTGCTGTTCTTGATCCTCTAAAACCTGATTATAAGAATCACCAGAATTACCTTTAAAGTAAAAGAATAATAAGACTGCAAGAATGAGTACTACAACAAACCAGATAGTATTCTCTTTGTCATTTACCCTAACCTCCTCTCTTTTAGGCATAATATAAGAAGAAGATAAATACTATATTAAACTTTCTCAATGGCTTATCTTTAAGACTCAATATTGTGTGATACTAAATTAGATATTTCTCTGCAGTATTGTTGAACAAGCATCCCTATCCTTAAACATATTAATGATTATTTAGCTTTTTGTTTCTCTCTTATGGGTATTAATCTCTTGAAGATTTCTGATATACTCTTATTGATGTTTTCTCCTAATTTTGAGAATATGCTGTTAAGTTCTTCTAATAACTTAGAACGAAACTCTGTGTCCTCTTCCTTGTAGTATTCATCTGATTGACTAAATCTCAGAATACCACTTTGATAATCTCCTGGAACGTGAGCATAAATATTTCTTAACCTGCCAATTTTCTTTAAGTTAGTTATCGTTTCGTCTCTCCAATCATCTTTCTCGGCATTATCCTCTAAGATCTTTATAACTTCAAGTATTTTATTACCATAAGTAAGTTTCATGATGTTTTTCCAAGAAAACCCCATGTAAGATAAGATGTGATTAAAAACTTGCTCAGACATTATCGCGGTCTCCAACCCCGCACCCCTAGAGTTTTGAATCTTTTGAACATGTTCTCTTAAATGTGGCAAGTCTTTCTTAACATTTCTCTCTGATTCAGCAATCATATAATCAATTACGTTACTGATAGTTTCTTTATCATCAAAGTCTGGTAAACCCATACAGAATTAAAGAATCGGATTTATTTAAAGATTTAATCAATGGTTGGATACTAACCGCTTGTATAACTCTTCATGGCACATTGATGGGTGTTTTTTTTATGAGATTAGACACAGGGATTATTTTCTTCTGAATATTTGTGAATGGAAGATATCTAATATGTTCTGATTACTTGTTTCTCCAGCCTTACATAAGTGTTTACATGGAAGTGCTCTAGAGAATATTGTAGATTTTTCTTTACCACCCCATTTATTAGTCCAGAAGGGACAGGTACAACCAAGCTCTTTTAGATTTACAACATAACTGCGATTCGGAGAGGAAGAAACAACGAACTCTGATTCGGATACCTTTATACAACCTAAATTTTTGCTTCGTTCTATCGCTCTATTAACTCTATCAATCCTTTTCTTAATCTTGATTTCTATATCCCCTTCTCTTCTTGTTAGGTATTTCTTTGCACTCTTATCAACCCTTCTATTAACCTTTCCCCTTACTAAAGCAAATTCATACGGAAATAGCAGTTTTTTTATTTCTTCCTTAACTTTCTCAATAATTGATACTATATTCTTCTGTTTTGGTGTGTATCCTCCCGTAACAAAACTGATTGCAGGAAGGTTGTCGTTAGTAAAAAGTGCTTTCTTAATGGATTTACATTTTTTGGCTTCTCTTATACCCTGCAGTATTGACCTTATTTCTGACTCATTTGGTCCAATTGCATTAAATGATTTATTCTTTATAGTATTCTCTTTTCCACCATTTCTAATTTGTATCGAACACGTGCCTATTCCATTTTTGTAGCTTGCATCACATGAGACGATATGATAACCTTCCTTGATAAAATTATTTAGTTCCTCTTCATCAGGCTTATGATAACCAAAAAAGTCTTTCCATGTTAATTCGTTAAGTTTAACCATTATTTTTAACCACATTAAATTAGATTACTAAGAACCTTTTAACTTTTTATACGCCCCACCGGGCCCTTGTATAGAGATCACTAAAGCGATGTTACTTGAGGAATAGATTCTCCTTTACCGAGGTATGAGGCTTGCTCGATGATTTCATCTCTCCAGCCATAATGGTTATTTAAATAACCCCTAATTGCGTCTCTTTGATAGGCACCATAGGCATTTTCATAATCTTCTCGTAAGGCTTGTATTCTATCATCCATTCTTTTTGTCATTGCTTTGGTCATTTCAGCTCTTCTTACGGGAAGTTGTTCTTGAAAGCTATGGACTTCTATTAGTTCTTTTTCAGCTTCTAACGTTTCTAAATCAATTTCTACTTGATTAATCTCTCCTTCAGCTTTATTCCAAGCTAAAACTGCATGGTAAGTATAAATCAGTCCGTTTCCAGTCTGTTCCACGATGAAAGCCATGTTGCTCTTAGATTGCTCAAATTTTGACATAGCAATATCAATCTTTTCTGCGTCTTTTTTATTGCTCTGAACATATACAAGATAATAAATGAGTATTAGACCTACAATAAAAGCTATGACAAACCACTTCTTTTCTACTTCAACCGCATTCTTTTTAGTCATAATAACATCATGAGGTACTGTCTTATATATTTTCCCATACTGCATATGGTATCATACAAAACCATTCAATTTTAGGGAACATCAGTATATCAGTCATTACTGGGGATTTAGTATTTAATATTTTATTTTTTATTGATTTTTATTCTCTTAATTAATCCTAAAATGAATCTTAAAGTCTCCCAGACTAATTTTAGAACTAAAACAACTAATAAGAAATAGATTAAAATCCCAACTATCCCCTGTATAGTTCGCATTATCTCATTGGAATGTTCACTATCTTTTATCGCGACCCACGCAAACATTGCTGTTGCTACTGCTAAAATCCATGTTGCTGTTTTAAGTCCGTTCGTCGCTTTACTCAGAGTTCTTTGAGTGTGTAAACTATGGATCAAGATAGCTTTTTCTAAGGGTTTATCATTAAACTTCCCAATTGGGGACTCTATTATCACTTTTATGTCCTTTGAATATTCTTCAAGTTCTTTTTTAAGTTCTTCTCGTTCCAAGTACCTCTCAGAACCCTTCTCTTGATTGCTTTTCCACCAACTCATCATTTTCTTAAACATAGTATTTATTAGAATTCGATGCCCTTAAATCTTTCTGTCTTTGGGGGCATTAATGCCCAATACCCAACCAGACATCATACAAAACCATTCAAAATGTGGGGAACTTTCTTACCGTCCTGATTCTTAGGACGTTTCTTTCTTCTATACTTCTTGTTAGCAATAAAATGACCTATAACCAGGAACACCAAAGCCAGAACTATTGTAAGCACCGAGAGAAAGAGTGGTCCTGGTTTTAGGAGCACTATCATAGATATATAAATTGCCCCTATAAGTGCAGCCAAAAAGTTATAATTAAAGCTCTTCACTTCCTTTTCATGTAAACCTCTAATTAACAATAAACCAAAGTAATAATATATCAGTAGGTAAAGTACCATAGGTAATGAAAGTTTAATCCAATTAGTAAACCATCCATCTGAACCATATGGAATAAAATAGTTTACAAACATGAAACTAGTAGCAACAAAGAGACCTGCGATTAATGAACTGTAAAATGAAGTAATCTTTCTTGAAGAACCTTTAAACTTGTTATCTTCTCTTTTATAAGCTTGCAATATGCGTTTTTTCATTTTTTATTCTATTTTAGAATCCTCGACTTCTTTCTTAAGTTTCTCTCTCATCTCTTCTATACGTTTCCCACCATAACCATTTAATTGTTTTAATCTTTGCTCAGGAGTTCCGTATAACGTTGGAAAGCCAGCTTCTGAATCTCCCCCAAGAATCTCAATTGCTCTTTTTCTGTTAATTCTTCCAAGAATGATATCTTTAAATTCGGGACTAGCACTATCTTTATATCGGTCTAGGAGCTCCTTAAGATATTCACTGGCACCATCTGCGTCATAAAACTGGCTGTTATATGCTCCAGCCTCAAGAATCTTATTTAATTCCTCGTCAGAAAGTGGACCACTTTGTTTTAGTATGCCTGTCCTGGTCTTTCCTATTATCCATGAGCTTGTCTTTTCAATAGAGTCTATCACCAGTTTTCTCATTATTAAAGGAAAATTCTGATTTATTAAATCAACTATTTTAACCCTATCATCGTTATCTCTCCAAACCCACTTAGAAGTATCAACCCTTAATGCTTGGAATTTTCCAAGAAATCCGTAGGGGACCAAGTCAATCATAAGGGGTATTATCTTCTTTTCTTCATTGTAAGCAATTCCACATTCCTGGTCAGTCCATCTTGAATTTTTAAAATTATTAGTTAGTATGGGTATAAAGACATCGCAGGTTTTTAGATTGAGGTAGATATCATCTTCCCACCTTCTAGCTGCTTCAATTGAAGTATGTGCAAGAAAAATGTTCATCCCAAATTGTTCTAAAAAGTCCTTGAGCTTTTTAGCCAAATCGTAATCTAGTGAAGAATAGCTTAGAAAAACTTTTAATACACCCCGTTTGTCCACTCTCTCAGGAAGGGGGATATTATCATCAACTTTAAGCTTCTTCTCTCCGGCGCCTGTAAGAATGTATATCCCTTTGTTCTGCTGATGTTCTTCTATCAAACCTTGTTCCGATAGTTCTTCTAATAACCTTGCACCATAAACAAGACCAAATTCATCATAAACTTCTGTAATCTTTCTTCCATCTTTAAAGAACTTCAAATCTTCTAAATCCATGATTTTATTAATAAGATAAGAGATTTATACTTTTCTACGCCCTCATAGGGCGTTCTTCATTCTCTATTTAGAATTATTAGTTTATGGGGCTTCTGAAGGCGATTCCCTTTTTTCGAACGGAAGTGTTCTACGCCCCCATCGTTGTGTAGCCTTTCATGGGACATTCAAGGGTGGTTTTTCTTCACAATAATCTTTATATTCTTGTTAAATCATTATTGTTGATTATGAATAAAATACTGTTTTCCGTAGGTCCTATTCATGGAAAGCTTGATAGTGTTAAGATTATAACTAATAAGTTTAAGGGTGGATTAGCGTCACTTACTGCTAAGAAATTGGCTATTAAGAGGCCTAATGATCAGTTTACTGTGGTTAAATGCCCTCAAACAGTATTTTATAAGCCTAATGAGGAGAGATTAAGCAATGTTGAAGTTATTGATGTTGATGATTTCTTTGAATATGAAAAGTTTGTGCTTGGAAATGCCTTTGACGCATACATTTTGGCGGGGGCTATTGCTAATCTGATACCAAAAGATCCCTGGAAAGGCAAGTTTCCTAGTCATGATTATAAGGAGGGGGATATAATCAATATACCTTTTACTATTTCTAGGAGGGTTATTAGTCATGTTAAGGAAAATTTCCCTAGATCCACGCTTATTGGTTATAAATTGTTTGATGGGACTCCTGAAGAGCTCATAAGGGCTGGTTGGGAGTTGTTAGTCGAAACTAAGTCTAATGCTATTTTTTGTAACCATCCAAAAACTGCCAAGGAAAAAAAGCTTTGTTTACTTCCTGATGGATCAAAAATAGAGATGAGCTTTGATGAACATATTGATTTTATGGATCGGCTTTTGGACTTAAGATGGTATAAGACTAAAGTTATTGAAGAGAAAAGGCCAGAACTGGATAGTTCAGGAGAACTTTTTAGTATACTTAATAAAACTACTGAGAATTTTTATCCTTACATGTTTGGTTGTGTTGCTTATAAACAAGGAGGGGGGTTTTATACGACTATTAGGGGTAAGAAAGAGTCAAAAAAAGAATTTTCTTATGTTCATAATGTTGATCATGACAACCGGGTTGTTTATGCTGATAAAAAGGCCTCACTTAATGCTCCATTATTAGACTTAATCTTTCAAATTACTGGTTCTAAAGTTATTGTTCATTCTCATAAAAAGCTTAAAGCTCAAGATTTAGGGTATGTTTTTTCTGGAACTGCTGAAGAGGATAATCTCAAAGAAGAGATTTCTGAAATTCATAAGAAAGGTCTTAATTCATTTAATGTTAAATATCATGGTTATTATGCCTGGTTTAATGACATTAAAGAAGCAGAAGCTTTTGTCTGTTCAAGATCAACAAAAGAGATTAATTGGGGAGAATACAACGATATCTTTCCTGAGAGGTATTTAGGAAGATCAGAATTTG
>Ga0066639_10005970_pt1 | contig 10202 bp, 8 predicted proteins | sample CryGeyCG2114_010_2_FD_59504 | JGI IMG/M metagenome (GOLD analysis project Ga0066639, IMG submission 59504) | Groundwater microbial communities from aquifer - Crystal Geyser CG10_big_fil_rev_8/21/14_0.10 | ecosystem: Environmental > Aquatic > Deep subsurface > Groundwater | place: USA: Utah... | reverse complement strand
CTGGACTTTCAAAAACTCTAGTGTAGTTTTTTTACGATTTACATTTCCACCCATTCGATTCTCGAATGGCATAAAATAGTACGTTCGCTCATAAGAAGCCTATTATACTCCACCATAACGAGAATCTATATGAAGTACTACTCTATGGGGAATCTCTCACAGAGGTCACGGACTTCTTTTGATAGTGCCTTAAGGCGCACATTTCCAACCATATCTTTTTTGAAATTTTGCAAATAAACGACTCGTTCATCCTTATCTTCAGGTAAATTATGTTCGCCGCTTAGTGTCACCACTTCATCGATCCACTCCGCAATTTGTTTGATCTCTCGCTCTTTCATGCCTCGAGCTGATATCGCCGGCGTACCAAGCCTCAGTCCTGAAGGATAATAAGGACTTCCGGTGTCTGAGGGAATTGTATTCTTATTGGTCACGATTCCGGCAACTTCTAATGCCCACGCGACAAACCAGCCATTGGTCTTCTTCTCGCGCAAATCAACAAGCACAAGGTGTTTATCCGTTCCGCCGCTCACTAAATCATATCCCTTTGCCTTCAATAACTCAGCCAAATACTTAGCATTCTCCACTGTTTGGGCTGCGTACTTCTTGAACTCACTCTCTTTCGTCCGAGCGAGTGCAATTGCAATCCCTGCAATTGTATTATTGTGCGGACCGCCTTGAAGACCTGGAAACACTGACGTATTTATCTGATCCATGATCTCATTTCGCCCAAAGATTAATGCACCACGCGGACCTCGCAGAGTCTTGTGTGTTGTCATGGTGACTACATCAGCATCATTAAAGGGAGAGTTAAGAGTTCCTGCCGCGATTAACCCTGCTTCATGCGCCACATCAGCCAGATAGTACGATCCTTCTCTATGAGCTATTTTCCCAAGTCGTCCATAATCAATCTCTCGAGGATAGGCAGTTCCGCCTGAGATAATAAGTTTGGGTCGGATCTTTGATGCCTGAAGTGCGAGCTTGGTATAATCAAACTGATCATTGTCACCTTCGACATAATAGTGCTCAACACGATAAATCTTTGAGGACAACGTAACTTTTTTGTCTTTCGTGCTCCATCCGTGAGACAAATGTCCACCATCGGGCAAGTACATCGCCATTATGGTGTCCCCTGGAGACAGAAGTGCATTAAGTACTGCCAAGTTCGCAGGACTTCCTGAATAGCTTTGTACATTTACTCCCCACATCTCAGGATTGAGGTTAAATGCCTCAAGTGCACGCGTCTGACAAATCCTCTCAAGGGCATCTACATTCTCCATTCCTTGATAAAATCGCTTACCTGGATATCCTTCAGAATACTTATGCATGAGGACACTTCCTACTGCTTCACGAACTTCGGGATACGTATAATTCTCAGAGGGAATCATCATAAGAGTATCCTGTTGGCGCTTTTTCTCTTTGGATATTAAATCAAATATTTCGTCGTCTTTGTTCATAGTTTAATTTCTGTCATCCTGAACTCGTTTCAGGATCTTGATTCTGTCATTCCTAACTTGCAATCGGCTCAGAAACTCAGACTCTCAAAAGATCAGGAATCAAATATTAATCCCATGTCATTCTGTTAACACAAAGTGGGTAACAAAATGACAACGAATCAATTTACATTAGAAGTATACTTCGTGATGACTTCAAGTGCAAAACCCAAGGTGCAGGCACGTATCAACCCCCGGGGTTAATATGAGGCTACACCTCCGGTATCAATGTGTTGATAAAAACATTTCTGTTTTCGTTTACATACTCGATCACTCATTGCCCCCATTATATTCCAAAATGATTATTTACAAAGCGTAGATTTTGGAATAGATTGACTTGTAACGATGACAGTTGACCGTCGACCTGCAAGAATTCAACTTAGTCAATCTCCCATCGATCAAGCAAGTACTCCCTTCGCACGATCAGAAAGAATCAGAACCTCGGAAGATGTACGTGCAGCAATTAATCCTTATGACGCAGAATATCATCGACTTCTCAGGCATATTCTCGAGTTTGGAAGTTCTTCCGGAGATAGAACAGGCACGGGTACGAAAAAAGAGTTTGGATATCAGATGAGATTTGACTTATCAAAGGGAAACATTCCGCTTATCACTACAAAGAACACGTGGTGGAATGGCATTGAAAAAGAACTCCTATGGTTCCTTCAAGGTGGTACAAATATTAAATTCTTAAAAGACAATAAGGTCAACATTTGGAATGAATGGGCAGACGAAAACGGAGAACTCGGACCTGTATACGGCGCCCAATGGGTAGCATGGCAAGGAGATGCTGGACCAATAAATCAGATACAACAAGTTCAGCAGTCGATACACGAAAACCCAAACTCACGTCGCCACATCGTATCTGCTTGGAATGTAGCGAAAATAGATCAAATGGCGCTACCTCCTTGCCATCTACTGTTTCAATTTCAGGTATCTGACGATAAATTAAATTGCCAACTCTATCAGCGTTCAGGTGATGTTTTCCTCGGTGTTCCTTTTAATATCGCTTCTTACTCATTACTAACTGTGATGATGGCGCAAACGACAGGTCTCAAGCCAGGAACATTTGTACATACACTCGGGGATGTTCATGTCTATAACAATCACCGTGAACAAGTTAATACACAACTTTCTCGCCCATCATTCAGTCCACCACAAATCGAAATGGATCGCTCAGTTACAGACATTTTTGATTTCAGATCTGAGCATTATAGAGTAGTCAATTATCAGCATCATCCGACTATCCCAGCTCCAATTGCAGTCTAACTCATACCAATCTCATTGATTTGATACAGTTTTAAACCTACCCCAGCATTGCTACCGCCATATCAAGTGTCACTTTCTTGGGGTCTTCTGTATCGAAGTAGAATCTCTTAAGGCCTTTTCGCACAAAGAGTCCGGATCGAGACTTATAAAGATCGATTTCCTTACCTGACTTTGGATGCATACCAAGTTTTTTAGCAATAGTGACACCTTTGGGTAAGGCCTTCGGAGCAGATAAGATCTCAAGTGCACGCTTGAATGTAACGCTGTAGGGATCGTCACCACGCTTGAGTGATCTAAATTCCCGACCGTGCCCCACGTAAGGACCATACCTACCAATGTTTGCAATTACTTGCTCGCCACTGTCAGGATGTACGCCAAGCTCTCTAGGAAGTGAGAGTAACTGAGTCGCTTCTTTGACCGTAATGTCATGAGGATTCTTTCCTTTGGGGACACTCGCACGACGAGGAGTAGGATTCTCATCAGACTTTTCCCCTAATTGGACATAATATCCAAACCGTCCATCAAGCAAGTATAGTTTCTCCCCAGTCTCAGGATGATTCCCGACAATCTCACCTTCTCCAATTTCTTTTCCATCCATGGTGAGTGCCCCGTCACACTCAGGATAGGTCGAGCACGACAGGAACTTCCCGTTTCTTCCTAGTTTAATTATCATGCCGGATTTACATTTGGGACACTTAAACTTCTTATCTGCCTCTCCGAGATTTGTCAGCTTCTCAACTTTTTGCTTTGCATCAACATTCTTTTCAAACGGCCCATAAAAATCTTTTAATACATTGAGATATTTCTTTTCGCCTGTTGCTATCTTATCAAGATCATCTTCCATCTCAGCAGTGAACGTATCAGAAATATAATCTGCAAAATGCTTTTCAAGAAAAGAAGAGACGACATCGCCAGTATCGGTCGGGATAAGCGTCCGCCCTTCCTTCTCGATATACCCTCGATCAATTATTGTCTTTGTGATTGAAGCATAGGTCGAAGGACGCCCAATTCCTCGTTTCTCGAGTTCTTTAATAAGTCCAGCTTCCGTGTAGCGTGAAGGCGGTTGCGTCTCTTTGTCTTCTCGAGTGATATCACGTAGGTTAAGAGGATCTCCTTTGCTCAGTGCCGGAACTTCTGTGTCTTCACTCTTTGATCGCGCATCAACTGCGAGCCATCCAGCAAACATTACACGCATCCCATTTGTTGAAAAGTTTGGAATATCAGCCGAATCAATATTTGCAGATAATTTCGTCCGCTTGATCGTGGCACTGGCCATCTGAGATGACACTGTTCTCTCCCAAATGAGTTTGTATAAATTCACCTCATCGGACTTCTCGCCTGCAGAAGTCGTTGCAATCACAGTCGGCCTAATCGCTTCGTGAGCTTCTTGGGCGTTCTTGCTCGTGGTTTTGTAATTTCGAACTTGAAGATACTCTTTCCCATATTTTTTGCTGACGAATGAAGCAATCATTTTTTGGACTTCAGCGCTCAAGGAAGTCGAATCCGTACGCATATAGGTAATATGTCCCGCTTCATAGAGCCTTTGTGCAGCTCGCATAGTTTGAGAAGGTGAGAATCCGAGACGGTTCGAAGCCACACGCTGCAGAGTAGATGTCACAAACGGTGGATAAGGATGTCGTTTAACTTCCTTTTCGGTTACAGAAACAACTGACCATTTACCTTTCTTTGCTTTTGCAACAATCTCATCAGCAGTCGCCATTTCTCGCGGTTCCGTGTCACACACCAAAGGAAATGTCAGTTTCTTAGCGTCAAATATTCCCGTTATCACATAAAAGGCTTCCGGAATAAATGCCCGAATCTCGCGCTCTTTCTCCATCACGATTCGAAGAGCTGCCGACTGTACACGTCCTGCAGACAAACCATATCGTACTTTTTTCCAAATAAGGGGCGTGAGTTTATACCCTATCAAGCGATCAAGTGATCGCCGTGCCATTTGAGCATCGACCAAGTCGGCATCAATCGTCCGCGGGTGTTTCATTGCGTCTAATACCGCATCTTTTGTAATCTCATGAAAGACAATACGCTTAAATTTTGACTTGGTTAGTTTAGTTTTATCCAAGATTTCTTCATAAATATGCTGAGAAATTGCTTCTCCTTCACGATCAGGGTCAGTTGCCAGATAAACAGTTTCTGCATTTTTGGCTTTTGAAACTATTCCGCTTACGGTTTTCTCTTTGCCTGGAACTGTTTGGTAATTAGGCAAAAAGGTCCCTCCCACGTCGACCCCAATATCATCCTTTGTTGTACTTTTAGGAATATCTTTGACATGCCCCACCGTTGCATCAATTGCAAATCCTCTCCCCAGGAACTTAGATAACGTTCTAGATTTGGTTGGTGACTCTACTATTATTAAATTACTCATATTATTTTCTATTACAAAATGTCGTTAACACTATTCTGTCATTCTGAACTTGTTTCAGAATCGCCAGTATACTTTTGCGGAAACACTTGTACCAGTTAACCAGTAAAAAATCTTTCCGTCAACCGAATTGACGTGCAATCGCTTTATCATTGCACGTTAACGGTAGTGATCAAATAAACATCTAACTACCGATTACTCTTGTCATTGCGAGGAATGTATTCATGACGCGGCAATCTCTATTCTACCAACGTTGTCAAATCTACCTCGGGAAATATGACCGAATATCTTGAGTAATGAAGCTTCCATAGATCCCGGTATCATCAATTGTACGAATTGCCCCAACAACCTCTCCTTCTGGTGTCACGAGAACTGCGCCGCTTCCTGCGCTCGAAGATAATCCAGTTAAACGATGTTCCCACACTCCATCTTTTGCTACCCGTGGACCATAATCAATCTCGTGAATCTGTGGCCAGACAACCCGTTTTCCCAAACCATCAACTGAGTCATCTGGAAAAGAGAGTGAATACAAAATATCACCTGGGCGAGGAATATAGTCAGTCACTACACGAGAATCACGGCACTCAGCAAAAGGCAGGTTAACCGAAGTATCAGTCTTAAAGTGAACCACGGCAATCCCATCCGGTTGCATCGACATAGTTGAAGTAACAATAGCATCAACCTCTTCAGACGAGCCAGTTTGTGGTTGAGCCAATTTTAATCTCTCACCATCCAAAATCACATGAGTCGACGTCAGGACCCATCCTTCACCTGTCTGGGAATTAAAAGTTCCGACATATCCGCTTCCTGCCCTCATACCAACTTGAGAAATCGCATTAAGCGCAACCGAACACATGATAATATTCTTGGGAACTTGAGCCAGATCTCGTTCTAATTGCTCGGGGCTTCGCGCCACATCTGTCGCCGCAATTGATACTGTATGAGCCGCCACTCGAGTAACATCAACCGTCGATTGTGAAGGCGGAGAAGCTAATCCGTTGTAGATGTCAAAAAGTGACGGAGTAGGAGGTACTGGTTGCACCGTCGGCATTGAAACGTGTCCGCTCTCAGCACTACATCCCATTAATACTGCACTTGTAGCCAAGACTAAAGCATGTGGTGCATATCGTAGTCGATCTTTCATTATCCGTGAAGTGTAATGACTTTGCATTAATATCTCAAATAATAAACCATATCAGATAAACCGTACTGCACTTGGCTAACATATGACAGAAAAACGACAGGTACAGCATTTAAGAAGTAGATAGTATTAATTAATGAGTGAACGAAAAACCGCACGTTGCCCGTATCCTCACCAACACGACGCATGTTGGAGTAGTACACAGTGTGCCAAGAATGGATGTATCATCAACTTCTCGATCTCCCACCCAAACAACAACCGAACAGAGAACGATGGAGAATTAAAAAAAACCCCGACGAAGATGATATTTCCAACAAATAACAATCTTCTCTTGCAATCATACCAATCAATTAATAAAATACTGACCACTATGTCATTAGAACAATTGATTGCCGGTGGGATGAAAGATAGTACAGAAGTGTTATTTAATAAAGCTCTCGAGGCGGATCAATTCAGCAATCGCGCCAAAATACGCGAAACGACTGACCTTTTAGAACAAGCTGCTCCAAAAGAAAACGAGCGGTATAACTACTGTATCGAAAAAGGCATTACCATAGAGTAGTCTAATCTCTTTTCCCATACACTCCCTCATCCATCTGCTTAATCAGACCCTTCAACTCCATCATTGTAAGTTTTGCAGTTACAAAATGTGTATCCAACTTGGTTTCTCGTATGATCTCATCCACCTGCATCGACTGAGCTGAAAGTAATTCGAGAATGACCTGCTCAGTCTCATCACTCGGGAGAACGTTTGCAACTGCTTCCCGATCCACTTGAAACTCAGTATCAAACTCCTGCAAGATGTCCGCTGGGGAAATTGCCATCTTTGCCCCTTCTCGGATCAGATAATGCGGAAGCTCTGTTAGCGGCGAATTAATATTCCCTGGAATTGCAAAAACGGTTTTTCCTTGGGAGGCCGCGTGATGGGCTGTATGAATGGTGCCACTTTTGACTCGACCTTCTACCACAAGAACTGCTTTTGAAAGACCAGAAATCAGCCGATTTCTGTGAGGAAAGTATCCTTTCAATGGTGGTGTCGCAAGAGGATATTCTGAAACCACAGCTCCCAAATCTCGCTTCACGATCTCATCTGCGATTGAGATGTTTGTAATGGGTGAGATAGTATCAAGTCCACTTGCAAGGACAGCTATAGTCCGACCATCTGCCATGAGGGCAGACCGATGTGCAACGGCATCGATTCCGAGAGCCAGACCTGAAATGATTGTAAGTCCTGATTCAGACAAACGCCCTGCAAACTGCGAACAAACATCTCGGCCATAACTACTCATACTGCGCGTCCCAACAATAGCTACTGATTCATAATCAGATTTCTTAATATTACCTTTGACATGCAACACAAATGGAGCTGAATCAATTTCTTTTAGACCTTGAGGATACTCAGATTCATTTTTTGTGACAGTCGCAATCGATAATGTGGAGAGCGAATCAAAATAAGCATCCAAATCAAATTTCGATCGATGTTTGATAAACTTTGATGCGATGTCAGACTTCAGTCCAATCGTTAATAATTCAGAAGATCTAGCTTTCCATACAGATTCAGAGTCACCAAAATAATCAAGCAACAGTTTTAATCTCACTGGCCCAAAAGGTAAAAAGGTAGAAAGCGCCACAAGATACTCTTTGTCTGTCATGATTAAAGTGTAGCATTTGAGTAGACTTTATTCTACACCCACTGGAGCCTCTGCGGGAGCAATTGCCTTAACACCATTCTCGAGACCATACCATTTATCATAAATTGCTCTGGCAATTGGACCTGCAATCTTTGATCCTTCTCCACCTTCTTCGACCAATACCGTAACCACAATATCAGGTGTAGTTTTAGCGACAGTTTGCCTCTCAGAATTTCTGACACCAGATTCGTTGTCGCTCTTGATGTCATTAAAGGGGGTGAAGAACACAAACCATGCATGAGTTGTATCTCCCTTCCCCGTCTCAGCAGTTCCTGTTTTGCATGCAACACGTTTATCGATAAATGTTGAATCTTCAGGATTGTTAACGGGGAAAAAAGTAAAGCCGGTACCTCCTGCCGAACAAGCTTGATGCATTCCTTCGATAACATCTTGCATATAACGCTCGTCGATCTCAAGGTCAATACAGGACTCCTCGGTTCCCTGCGCGATAAATGGTCTACACAGTTTTCCTCCTGAAGCAAACACTGAAATCGCTTGATTGATCTGAAGTGGCGTAAGCACAATATCACTCTGACCAATGGAAAAGTGATAGGTATTCCCCAAAAACCATCGTTCCCCTTGAGCAAGTCGTTTCCATTCAGGGTTTGGCACAAGACCGCTCACCTCTCCCGGAATATCAATTTGAGTAGGAAGTCCAAGACCAAACTTTTCTGTCCATGCATTGAGAGATTCCATTCCCGTCATCTCCCCAATCTTGTAATAAAACGTGTCCGTTGATCGAGCAAGCGCCCGCTCGATTCCGACTTCACCTTCTGTTCCACCGTACTGAGTGAAATACCAATTATTATACGTGAACGTCCCGTAGTCAGAATTAACAATGATTGAACCCGTATCATTATACGTATAATCAGGATCAATACTCTCAGACATAAGTGCTGCAATAGTCACCATCGGTTTAAACACACTTCCCGGATGATACACACCACCAATTGCACGATTAAACATTACCATCCGTTTATCGTTAAGGATGGAAGCAACCTCGCTCGCATGTTCGGGATCGACAAGCACATTGGGGTCATAGCTCGGGGATGAGTAGAGTGCGAGAACTTCACCTTTGGTATCTGTCACAACAACTGCAGCCGTGAGTTCACCTTCAGGGATATCTCCTCGGGAGAATTCCTTTTTGCCACCCAAAATGTCAGCGATATACGTTTGCAAATTAAAATCAATTGTCGTCCGCAGATCTTGGCCTGTTTGAGCATCGCGTCTCCCCAAGGTACGAATCCGATTTCCCAATGAATCTACTTCCACAAGTTCTTCTCCATCACGTCCTGAAAGCAAGCATTCATACTGTTTTTCAAGTCCAGTACGACCTACAAATGAATAGGCTTTTCTCTCACCACGATCCAGACATTCAGCATTCGCTTTGCCGACTTCTTCCTCATTTACACTTCCTACATATCCGCCGACATGAGCAAAAGCAGATCCGACAGGATAATGACGATTGTATTCTGTGATGATATCCTCTTCGGCAGCATCTGCGATATCAGTTGTCTTTCCATATCCTTCTAATGGATCAAATATCACCCGCTTCTTCACTTCACTACTACCAACTAAGACTTCCCCTCCTCGTGCCACAATATTTCCTCGAGACGCGACAATCGGGACTCGTCTCACACGATTTCCTTCAGCAAGTGCACGAAAATAATTTCCTCTGATTACTTGAAGATCAATTAATCGAGCGAGAAGTCCCAAAAACCCGAGAATGATGAGCCCACGGAAAAACCACGAAAGCCAACTTTGAGTTCGAGATTGAGTCAACGTTTCCATAGTATTAAATCGAGCAAGTATCAGTCACGGATACCATTTACAATCTACCATCATCTGACTGTCATTGCGAGCATAGCGTGGTAATCTCACATGACATTTTTGTATGAGATTCTCACGTCGTTCTCCAATGGAGAACTCCTCAGAATGACAATGTGGGATTATTACTCAAAAACTACTATCCATGTGTCATCTGACATCTGAATTCATGTCATTGCGCGAGCCCTTTCGTAGCTTTGGCGAAGTAGGGAGCATAGCATAGCAATCTCACATTCAAAGCATTAATACCAAATTCCGGATCAAGTCCTGAATGACAAGGTGTGTCTAATACCTAATTGAGATTGCTTCGTTTCTCTCGCAATGACAAAGTGTCGAGCATTAGCATCTGTAATCTGTAATCTGTAATCTGTAATCTGTAATCTGTAATCTGTAATCTGTAATCT
>Ga0066639_10005969_pt1 | contig 10202 bp, 7 predicted proteins | sample CryGeyCG2114_010_2_FD_59504 | JGI IMG/M metagenome (GOLD analysis project Ga0066639, IMG submission 59504) | Groundwater microbial communities from aquifer - Crystal Geyser CG10_big_fil_rev_8/21/14_0.10 | ecosystem: Environmental > Aquatic > Deep subsurface > Groundwater | place: USA: Utah... | reverse complement strand
GAAGAGCTGTCCCGGCACTTAAAGAAACACAAAAAAGACAACCACTCCCGCCGCGGCCTGCTGCAGATGGTTTCTAAAAGACGACGCTTTTTGAATTTTTTGGAAAAAACCGACGAGCGGGGCTACCAAAAAATTACCAAAAAGCTTGGCCTGAAAAAATAACCGCCGCGCCCCGCTTTTGGGGCGCTGTTTGGTTAGCAAAAATATGACTGTTATTAAACATAAAGAGCAGCGAGTGGGCGTTTTGCTGGATGTCCAGAACCTGTACCACTCCGCTAAAAATTTATATAAAGCCAAGGTCAATTTCAAAGAAGTGTTGCGTGTCGCCGTGGAAAAAAGAAAGCTGGTGCGCGCAATTGCTTACGTCATCACCACCGAATCGGGCGAAGAAAAACCGTTTTTTGAAGCATTAATCCACCTGGGCATTGAAACTAAAACCAAACAGCTGCAGGTTTTCTTTGACGGACTGAAAAAGGCCGACTGGGACGTGGGGCTGGCGGTGGATGCCGTGCGCCTTTCGCCCAGCTTAGATGTGGTGGTGCTGGGCAGCGGCGATGGCGACTTTATCCCACTGGTGGAATATCTGAAAAACCAAGGCAAGCAAGTAGAGGTAATCGCTTTTGGCAAAAGCGCTTCGGGCGCCCTGAAAGAGATTGCCGATGATTTTGTTGATTTGAGCAAAAATCCTAAAAGATTTTTGATTAAATAATTTTTAAACAACCAAATAATAATTAATGGACACTTAGGCGGAAAGTAGCGAAACCCGGTTGCGGATCTACAGAATTGCGGCCGCTGTAGCGGCCCCAGCTCTGTATATCTGTAAACCGCTTTCTATTTTCAGCCAAGCTCCTTTAAATAAATGAAAAAAAACACCAAAGAGTACTCTTTAGAATTAGCCGGAGAAAAGCTTACTTTTGAGTTTGGCCGGGTTGCCCAGCAAGCTAACGGCGCGGTGCTGGCACGCTGGGGCGATGCGGTGGTACTCGCCACCTGTGTCATAGACAACAAAGACCGCGAGGGGATTGATTTTTTCCCCTTGTCGGTTGATTTTGAGGAACGTTATTACGCCGCTGGCTTTATCAAGCATAATCGTTTTATGAAAAGAGAAGGTAGGCCCAGCGACCAAGCGGTGCTGACCGGCCGTATGATTGACCGCACCTTGCGCCCCTGCTTTAATCAGGCGATGCGGCGCGAAGTGCAAATTATTTTAACCGTCCTTTCGGTTGACGACAAAAATAATTTGGATATTTTAGCGATGAATGCCGCCTCTATGGCGTTGTTGGTTTCCGATATTCCCTGGGCGGGGCCGATTGCCGGCCTGCGGGTTGGTTTGGACAAAAACCGCCAGTGGCAATTTTGTCCCAACCACCAAGAGCAACGGGAAAATTTAGGGAATTTAATTGTGGCGGCCACTGCCGATAAAATTAATATGGTGGAAAGCGAAGGCGCCGAAATCACCGAAGCGGAACTTTTAGCCGGCACCCAAAAAATCCTGCCTGAACTGCAAAAACTAATCGCCTTTCAGCAAAAAATTCAAGCCGAAATCGGACGAACCAAAAAAGAGGGCCTAATTCCCGCCATTAATCCGGCGGTAGAGGAGGCCGCCCAAGCCTTTTTGGCTAAAAAAGTCAGTGCCGCGGTTTTTAACAAAGATCTTGAGGCCAACCCACTGGAACAACTAAAAGAAGACCTTTTTGTCCAGGTGCTGGCCGCCGTAACTGACCCAGAAACGGATAAAGAAAAAATAAAATCCGATGCCTTGGCGGTTTTTGAAGAATTTTTGAACCAATACACGCATCGCTATGCCCTGCAAGATAAAAAACGGGTTGATGGGCGCGCCTTTGACCAAATTCGCGAGCTTAGCTGCCAAGTTGACGTTTTACCCCGCACGCACGGCTCGGCCCTTTTCGGGCGCGGCCAGACCCAGGCGCTTTCGGTTGTCACTTTGGGCGGGCCCAGCGACCAACAAATGCTTGATGGCATGGAAACCGAACAAGAAACTAAAAGATATTTCCACCATTACAATTTTTTGCCGTTTTCCACCGGTGAAATTAAAAGATTGGGTAGCCCCAACCGCCGCGAAATCGGCCACGGGTATATTGCCGAAAAGGCGCTGATGCCGGTTTTGCCCGGCAAAGAAGATTTTCCTTACGCTATCCGTGTTGTCTCGGAAATTCTTTCTTCCAATGGATCATCCTCTATGGCCTCTACCTGCGGCTCCACCCTGGCGCTAATGGCGGCCGGCGTACCAATTAAAGAGCCGGTGGCTGGTATTGCCATGGGGCTAATGCTTGATGGTCAAAATTATGAAATTCTCACCGACATTCAGGGGCCAGAAGACCACTATGGCGACATGGACCTAAAAGTGGCTGGGACTAAAAACGGCATTACCGCTATTCAGATGGATGTTAAAATTGACGGTGTTTCGCCAACCATGTTTGAACGGGCATTGGCCCAGGCCAAAACAGCCCGCTTAAATATTTTGGAAAAAATTACCGCCGCGCTGCCAGGTCCCCGCGCCGAGCTTTCTCGTTGGGCGCCGCGCATCTATACAATGCACATAAATCCTGATAAAATAAGAAGTGTTATTGGCCCGGGTGGTAAAATTATCAATCAAATTATTGACGAGACCGGTGTCACCATCGATATTGAGGACTCTGGACTGGTGGTTATCGTTTCCAAAGAGGAAACAGCCGCCAAAAAAGCTCTGGAATGGGTGGATAATTTAACCCACGAGGTCAAGCCGGGCGAATTTTTTAAGGGTAAAATTACCAGAATTTTGGATTTTGGCGCTTTTGCCGAAATTCTGCCAGGTCAAGAAGGCCTAATTCATATTTCCCAGCTGGCCGATTACCACGTGGACAAAGTAGACGACGTGGTAAAAATCGGCGATATTGTGCCGGTCAAAGTGAGGAACGTTGACGAGCTGGGACGCATTAATCTCTCTTTAAAAGACGCGCAAACCGATGGAGGAAAAAAACAACCAAGTAAACCCGCCAAGCACCGGCCAGCCGACCGGCGCCAATCCGGGCCAAATCACCGGCGGCCCGATAACCACCGACGCTAAACAAGATTTTGCATCTTTAATGGACTTGCCGGTTCGCACGCTGGCACAAGATTTGAGTTTGGCCAAACAGGAAACAAGCCCGCCCGCTGACAAAAACAAAGGTGGCAAAAAGGAAATAAAAAGAGCCGAACCGCAAAAGCCGGCTCTAAACAAACCGCAATCATCGGTTCAGAGAACTGGCGCTCCTCGGCCACCGGTTAATTTGCCAACCGGGCGGCCCAAAATAGAACTGGGCGCAACCACGCCCCCCGTGACTGGGCCAGCCAGCCAACCGGGTCCAAAACCGTTACCCGTCCCCCAAGTTCCCAGCCAGAAAAAAACCAAAAAACAGCAACTAAAACAAACCGCTCGGCAGTTTTTAGCCGAAGGTGAGTCATTGCTCCAAAAGAAATTTTATCAAGAGGCCAAACAACAGTTAAACAAGGTTCTGATAAGTCCCGGCGTCTCTTTTTGGCAAAAAAGACACGCCCAAAAACTGCTTAAAAAGGCCCAACGTGCTGTTTGGGCCACCGAAAACAAACAGATTTCTCCGGCCAGGCCTGGTGTCAGTTTGCCGCCCGTACCACCGAAACCCGCAAAGGCCAGCCACCGCCAGCACATCCCCCAGATAATTTTGTGGACAATTTTGGCCGTGGCCATAATTGCCGGCGGTTGGTATTTTTACTTTTACTATTACGCCCAACGGCCAGCAGCCGAACCGCCAACAACAGATAATCCAATTGCCCAAATCCAGCCCGCCCCGGCGCCAGACAAAATAATCTCTGGCCAGTTTTCGGAGATAATCGCCCAAAAAAATAATAATCCAGTCAGCGATCAAATTAAAGAAAGTTTGGTCAAAGAATTACGCGTCGGGTTTTTTAAAAATTTGTTTTTTACCAAAATTGAGGATTTTGTTGAACGCTACTTGACTCTGCCTGAATTTTTGGCTGCCACCGTCAACCAAATACCCGCCGACATTCAAGACCGACTAACTGGCCGCTATAATTTGCTGGTTTATCAGCAGCCAGAAAGCGCTGTTGATTCTCCTTTTACCAGCGACCCGGCCAGCAACAAACGCCTGCTGCTTTTGCTGGAAATTAAAGATGGGGCTGGACTGGCTGAGAAGCTGACTGCTTGGGAAAATTCATTGCCAGCCGACCTGAAGGGGCTTTACCCGGTTAGCGATCGGGGAGACGCTAAAACCGAAACCTTTCAAGAGAATTTTTACCGCGGCACCCAAATCCGTTACCTTAATTTCCCCGAGCCAGATTTAAGCGCCGATTACCTGATGCTGGGCAACTTGCTTATTTTAAGCACCTCGCGCGAAAGCACTTTTGCGGTTATTGATAAAATAATGGAGACCCTTTAATGCTGGCGCAAAATATTTTACTCACTATCTATTATTACAACTTAAGCGGCTACCCGTTAACCTTACTGGAGGTAACCAAATTTTTATTCGGCTCATCAAAACCGCGTCCACAACTTGTTTTAGAACAGCTTGACTTGCTGATTGGGCAAAAAAGGCTAAAACAGTGGCGCGGTTTTTATTTTCTCCCCGGGCAAAGAAAGCTGGTTTGGCGCCGGCTCAAAATTCAAAAACTGGCAATTGGTAAAAGAAAGCGGCTTAAAAAAATCTTGCGGGGCATTCGGTTTATCCCTTTTTTGCGAGCAATTTTTTTAAGTGGTTCGTTTAACATAGATAACGCCGGACCAAATTCTGATTTCGATTTTTTGGTCATCGTCCAGAAAAAACGCTTGTGGCTTTGCCGTTTTTTTCTCTCTTTGTATGTCTGGCTTTTGGGTTGGAAAAGAACCGGGCAAAAAACCAGCAACCGGGTCTGCCTGAATTGCTTTATGACCCAAGACCAGCTAAAAATTACATCTCAAATTAAGCCACATGATCGGCATTCGGCGCAAGAATATGCCCGACTGCTGCCGCTTTTTGGCCCGGGTTCTCTTTTGGCGCGTTTCCAGCGGGAAAATTCTTGGTTGCGCGCCTTTGTCGGCCGCTATCCGTGGCCAACCAAGCCCAATTTTTTACAGATAAAAAATCCCCGCTGGGTGAGGGGAATAAAAAAAACGGCCGAACAGCTGCTGGATATTTTGGGAGCGCGCTTTTGGGAGAGTTGGCTCGGGCGGCTGCAAAAAAGGCGCATCCGCGCCACCGGCCCGCAGGACCAAATTTATTGTTCGGACCACTGCCTGATGCTGCACCCCTCGTCAAAGGCCTTTTTTTTCTTAAGGCGGTTAGAAAAAATTAGGCAAAAATTAATACTTTAATCATAAATTTAGTAGCTGTGGATAAGCTGTGCAAAATAATTGCTTGACATCCTGGCCAACAGATTTTAAAATATAAATGTAATCGTAGAAAAAAATTGTTAGTGGTGTTCGTTGAAAAAGAAGTTTTTAACCAAAGGATTTCCGGCTCTTTGACCGGAAAACCGCTCTTGTCTAAATTTTTCTATTGATTACAAAGTTCCCGTTTCCTCCTTGATCAGTGTGTCGTTTTACGAGCGAAAAAAAATAAAAAGCCCGTGAGCGGCTCGCGCTAACAGGCGTCTGGTCAGAGAGGGTGAGGGCACTGAGCCCAAAAAGTCACACAACTTGGGGCCTCATCAGTGCCCTCACACTATCATAAAAACATCTTTTTGTCAACCAAAAACGCCTCCCGGGCGGTTTTATTTTTCCTAAATCTTGCTTTTTTTGAGCAAATGCCGCTATAATAAAAATAAACAAGCAACTAAAACTATGGCTTATTTCACCAAAGAAGAGCTGAAAAAATACGAAAGCAAACTGCTCGGACTCAAAAAACAATTAGAGCAGGACCTGGAAAACTTTGCCAAAAAAGATCCAAAACTCAAGGGGGACTACGACACCAAGTACCCCGATTTTGGCACATCGCAAAGTATTGACGAAGAGGCGCTGGAAGTAGCCAACTACGAAAGCAACCTTTCTTTAGAATATAATTTAGAACTGCGGCTCAAAGACATAACCGAAGCCCTGCAGCGGATCAAAAAAGGCACATACGGCCGGTGTCAGCAAAAGAGTTGTTCTGGTTTTGTGCGCAAAGAACGCCTGGATATTTATCCCGAAGCTAAATATTGCATGCGATGTCTGCCAGCCACAGCCAAACACAGCCAATAACCGAGGTCTCTTTTTTTGGCGGGTCGGCTTTTGTTTCGGCCTGTTTTTTATTTTGACAACAATCGCTTTAAAAACAAAAACGGCTATATTTTATGGTTAAAAAATTTCAGCGCCAAATTGAAGATTTTCAGTGCGCGGTTTGCGGCCAACAAGTGACCGGCAACGGCTACACCAACCATTGTTCCAACTGCCTTTGGTCAAAACACGTTGACCAAAATCCGGGCGACCGGCAAAGCGGGTGCGGCGGGTTGATGGAGCCGGTGGCTTTGGAAAACCGCGCCGCTGTTTTTTACCTTATCCACCGCTGCCAAAAATGCGGTTGCCAAAAAGCCAATCAAGCGCAGCGAGGAGACAATTTTGAAAAGTTGGTTGAGTTAAGCCAAAAAACTGGGTAAAATTAATAACAACACCAATTCACCAATCACACACGAATGACACAAATAGGAGGGGCAAAAATTATTTATCCTAAAATTTCCTATCAATTAACGGGTTCTTTTTTAAAATACATAATGAACTGGGCCGTTTTTGTCAAGAACAACAATATGCGGATGCTTTTGAGACAACACTGCTAAAAGAAAATTTTAACTTTCTCCGAGAGAAAAAAATAAATAAGCTATTTTTAGGCGAAAAAATAAATTTTGGTATTCCTGATTTTATTATCGAAAATAGAATTGTTGTTGATTTCAAGGCAAAAAAGTTTATCACCAAAGACGATTATTTCCAAATGATGCGCTATTTAAAAAGCAAAAATTTCAAGCTCGGCTTAATAGTTAATTTTAGAAATACATATTTAAAACCGAAAAGAATTGTTAATTAATAATATTCGTGGCATTCGTGTGTTTATTTGTCTTTTTGTGTCGCTATGGATAAAATTTACAACCACAATCAGTTAGAAGAAAAAATTTACCAACTCTGGGAAAAGGGCGGCTATTTTCAGCCGCAAGAAAGGGGCGCCCCCTTCTGTATTATTATGCCCCCGCCCAACGCCAACGAAGCGCTTCACTTAGGTCACGGGGTAGGTTCAACCATACAAGATATCCTTACTAGATACCATCGAATGAACGGTTTTTCGACATTGTGGATTCCTGGGTTTGACCACGCTGGTTTTGAAACCCAAACAGTTTTTGAAAAAAAATTGGAGAAAAAAGGACAATCACGTTTCCAATTTGACCGCGATACTCTTTATAAAATGATTTGGGATTATGTAGCCGAAAATAAAGACCTAGCCAAAAACCAATTAAAAAGACTGGGTGCTTCGTGTGACTGGTCGCGTCAAAAATTTACCCTTGATCCGGAAATTATTGAAGTGGTTTATGACACTTTTAAAAAATTGCACCGAGACGGCCTGGTTTACCGCGGCCAACGCATCGTTAATTGGTGCCCCCGGCACCAGACATCGCTGTCCGAACTGGAAACTAAAAATAAAGAAGAGGCGGGGAAATTGTGGTACATAAAATATAAACTAAAAGCTAAAAGCTTAAAGCTTAAAGCTATTGTTGTCGCGACAACGCGACCAGAAACCATGCTGGGAGATATGGCTGTTGCCGTAAATCCGGACGATAAACGCTACCAAAACTTAATTGGCCAGAAAGTTATTTTGCCCATAGTTAATCGCGAAATTCCGATTGTTGCTGACAAAGAAATCGATATGGAATTTGGCACGGGAGCAGTAAAAATAACGCCCGCTCATGACCAGCTTGATTTTGAAATTGCTCAAAGAAAAAAACTGAAAATTTTTGAAATCATTGGCGAAGATGGAAAAATGACTGATGTGGTTCCAGAAAAATATCAAAAGCTAAACACCTCTCAAGCTAGAGAATTGATTTTAGAAGATTTACGTAAACAAAATCTGCTAGAAAAAGAAGAGGATTACAAACACACTGTTAAAACTTGCTATAAATGTGGACGCACCATTGAACCACGCGTTATGGATCAATGGTTTGTTAAGGTTGGGCCTTTGGCTAAAAAAGCGATTAAGGCAGTTAAGGAAAACGAGGTTAAATTTGTCAGTAAAAAATATGAGAAGGTTTTTATGCACTGGATGAAAAACATCCGCGATTGGAACATTTCCCGCCAAATTGTCTGGGGGATTAGAATTCCGGTCTGGTATTGTTTATCCGGCGAAGCCGAACAAAGCGAGGCGAAGACGGACAATGTTTGCTACGTCATCTCCGATAAAAAACCAAAAAGATGTCCCAAGTGCGGCACGACTGAATTTATCCCCGAAACGGACACTTTTGATACCTGGTTTTCTTCTGGCCAGTGGCCGTTCGCCACTCTCCAAACTGGAGAAAAAAACGATTTTAAAACCTTCTATCCGACGGCGGTGATGGAAACTGGTTGGGATATTTTATTTTTTTGGGTCGCCCGGATGATTATGCTGGGTCTTTACCGCACCGACCAGGTTCCGTTTCGCACGGTCTATCTGCATGGGCTGGTGCGCGACAAAGATAAGCAAAAAATGAGTAAATCCAAGGGTAATGTGATTAACCCCCTGGCCGTGGTTGACCAGCACGGCGCCGACGCTTTGCGCATGGCCCTGGTTTTTGGCTCGACTAGTGATTCCGATATTGTTTTAGGCGAAGATAAAATTGTGGCCCAGCGCAAATTCGTCACTAAAATCTGGAACGCCTCTCGTTTCGTCCTGACTCAACTTGGAGATAATTTTAACCCCAGTAAAATTAATGCCCCCCACTCCAAGGAAGATAATTGGGTTTTAAAAGAGCTGGATAAAACAACCAAAAAGGTTTCACAAAACATTGAACAATATAAGTTTCACGAGGCCGCCCAAGCCATTTACCGCTTTTTCTGGCACGCTTTTTGTGATCGGTGCATTGAGAACACAAAAGTAAGGATTAAGCGCCCCAAAAACCCCGATGACCAAACCGCCGCCCAGCTGACACTCTATAATGTATTGCTTGGCTCACTTAAATTATTGCATCCTTTTATGCCGTTTATCACCGAGGCGATTTACCAGAAATTGCCACATAAACCCAAAAAGGCGTTGGTCGCGGAAAGTTGGCCGACATAGCTTTTAGCTGTTAGCCTCTTAACTTTTTAGACCAGGTTTACTGAACATTATGGTATGTTCCTAAAATATAACAATAATAAACCTGAAAAATACTTGCGAAATTAATCGGCTTAAAAATAATAACAAGCGAAAAATGGCAAACGTTGGGCCAAATCAACAAAACCAGAAAAAAACATTCTAATTAACATTATAATTGCTTTATTTTTCTTTGTGCTTGGATTAATAATAAAGCGTGATTTTATCTTAGAACTTTTACGAGAGTAGTTTTATAGTATAAAATAAACATAATGCACGAACAAATCGCGAAAATCAAAAAAGATTTTGAGCGGGACCAGAAAACATCCTCGTCTTTTGCTTTGAAGGTGAAATATCTGGGGCGCAAGCATGGTTTAGTAACTTCTCTAATGAAAGAGCTGGCCAAAATGTCCGAACAGCATAAAAAAGAATTCGGCCCAGAAATCAATCGCTTGAAAAAATATATTGAAAAAGAGCTGGGCGCTGGCAGCCAAAAAAAGGCGATTGTAAAAATAGACAAAACCCTGCCTGGTATTAAACCCAACATTGGCACGCTGCATCCGGTTACCCAAATCGTGGAAGAACTAAGCGATTTTTTTGCCCAAATGGGTTTTCGCGTCCTTGACGGCCCGGAGGTGGAGAGTGAATACTTTAATTTTGAAGCGCTGAATATTCCGGACTGGCACCCGGCGCGCGAGATGCAGGACACTTTCTGGACTGACCAAGAGGGCATTTTGCTGCGCACGCACACCAGTCCCATGCAGGTGCGGGCTATGCTCAAATATGGTCCGCCTCTTTATTGCGTGGTGCCTGGCCGCGTTTTCCGTTATGAGGCCACCGACGCCCGCCACGACCACACTTTTTATCAATTAGAAGGGCTGGTGGTTGATGAAAATATTTCTATCGCCAATATGAACGCCTTTGTCCGGCTGTTGATTGAAAAAATTGTCGGCCAAAAAGTGGCGG
>Ga0066639_10005968_pt1 | contig 10203 bp, 13 predicted proteins | sample CryGeyCG2114_010_2_FD_59504 | JGI IMG/M metagenome (GOLD analysis project Ga0066639, IMG submission 59504) | Groundwater microbial communities from aquifer - Crystal Geyser CG10_big_fil_rev_8/21/14_0.10 | ecosystem: Environmental > Aquatic > Deep subsurface > Groundwater | place: USA: Utah... | reverse complement strand
TACTGATCCCCACATAATAACATTTGCGAAGAAAATAAAGAGTGGAATGGTGACAAAAATAGAAAGATGGCCGACAAACGATTTAAGCCATTGTCCGTATCCCCCCCCAGATGAAACGACCCCCCAAAGTATGTAAATTGGGGAAAATACAATAAGCAGTGTTATTGTTAACATGCTTCTAAACATTAACCATAAAATTTTGATCAGAATTATCAAGTAAATGATTATCAGCAGAATTAACACTATTATCCCTCCAATAACAGCAAATACAGAGGTTGGCGGTATTACGAAAAATATTACAGTCGGTACCAATAAGTATATTATTAACATTGCGCCAATGGAGACCATGCCATTCCCCCAGTGCTGAAAGCCTCCAAACATAGCAGGTGCATCAAGTGTTGAGATACCTCCAAGGCTAAACATTGCACCAACTAACCCTAAAACTAGATAAGCTAGATCGATTAGGAATCCGGCAATCGCAAATGAGAATGTAATTAATACTAAGGCGATTACGATTCTTGGAATTGCAATTTGAATAGTTAAAGAGGCTTGTGGTGAAATTCTGGTTCTAAACATTATCATAAAAGCTAGAACAATGATAACCACCACCATTAGGGCATAACTAGCATTTCTTACTGCTCTCCACAGTGGAGAAGCTGGAGAAAGTGTTGTATATCCAAACCCAGTGTCCTGGGCATATGCATTATCTATTACATTTAATCTGTTTAGTTTTTCTGCAACATAACTCACTCCAGAAGCTGGTCGATATCGAATAGCTTGATCTACGAGTGAGGCTAATGGCAGGATCATGCCTGGATCCATACTTGCATCGCCTGTTCCTGGAATAATCGCCGAGGATGAAAAGATGTTTTGTATGCAAGTTACTACTTGTGCGGGGTCTTTGGTACATCCAGTAACACCTTGTCCGATGGCAAGATTAACCAAGGAGTACACGATCCAATAGATTTGAGCTTGTGTATACCTCTCCCCAAAAATCTCGCTATCTGGTGCGTTTTGTACTTTATCGTTGAAATCTTGAAGTGATGGTGCATACCAAGGTGAAGTTTGGGCATAGGAAACAGCAGGGAACACACTGGAGAAGATTATGAATATTGAGAAAAATGATAATAATAATTTTTTAAACATATAAAACTCTAGCTTGTGGTTATAGCAATATAATACCAGTTTCACTCGCAGAAACTCAAACTCTAATTATTTAATGATGCTGCAAGCCTTGACTTTAACCAAGCAGATGTATACCATGAAGCCATACAATTGATTTGATGGCCGATGATTTCAGCAAAGAACTGACTTTTGAATGGGACGAGGGGAATGAGACTAAAAACTGGATTAAGCACAATGTTACCAAAGAAGAGGCAGAAAAAGTTTTTACAGATCGAAACTCTTTGGTTTCGCAAGATCTGAAACATTCGGAAAAGGAATTGCGCTGGTTGTTAATCGGTGAAGTTGCAGACAGACTTTTAGCAATATTCTTTACAATACGAAGAGGAAAGGTCAGGATAATTTCAGCCAGGCCAGCAAGCAAAAAAGAAAGGGAACTATATGAAAGCACAGAAAAATAAACTAAAACCAATACCTAAGTTTAAAAATGAAGACGAGGAAAGGGAATTTTGGGCAGTAGCAGACACTTCCGAGTATTTTGATTATTCCAAATTTCGTCATGTCAAATTTCCCAATTTAAAACTCTCGACAGAAAGGATTTCTTTAAGACTCCCTTTGTGGTTGCTGGAAGATATCAAAATAGCAGCTAACAAGAAAGATGTTCCGTACCAATCGTTCATCAAAATGATCTTGGCTGAAAAACTTGAGAAAGAACGTAAATCAGTATAGCTTCACTCGCAGAAACTCAAACCGTAAGTCCTACCTGCTTCATCCGGATTGGCAAAACTTGGAGTTGTAACGCTAACTTTCAATCTACAGGCAGTATTTTCATCTATCTTAAGTTGGCTGATCAAATCTCTTTCTGCCATTTTTTGGAAGCTTTCAAATGGGGAACCTAGAATGGTAACTAAAAACTCATCACTAAATTTGAAATACATAATTTGATAGTTCTCATTGTCTGCCATTATTGCGTCAGTTTGGAGAGTAACTTCTTTGGCTGTGTTGTAAACATTCGAGATCTGTTGCCCTGAAGATTGTATGGTTTCTCCTTGAGGGACATCGGCGGGCAATGAAACTTGTGTTGAATTTATTGAAGCCCAAAATATACCGGCAACTAAAGGTGCAATTATTAATACTCCAGCTATAATTATTGTTTTTTTTCTATTCATTTAATTAATATTACACGCAGTTGCAGCAGACCATGGGCCCCAGTTTGTACCATTATTTGACAGTTGAACCATTTTTTCAATGTTTTTAATTGGGTCTTTCATCTCTGCTTCACAGGTTGCTAGTGCCGCCATGTTTGCGAAAGAACATGAGGGTGGTTCCCAAGTATATGCAGCCCCAGCAGCGGGGCAATGTGCCAGTAGATTGATTTGAAATAGCCCAATGCTGTAATCAACCGTTTCTCCGCGAAGACAGCCATCATTTTTAGCAATAGGGCTACTTCCACTTTCTCTATTGCAGATTATTGATGCCTTTTGTGCTTTTGTCATGTCACCGCCAAAGTAGGGAGCTAAGAATGCGGGGTCGCAATAATTAATTCCTTGAGAACAGGAGGCAGCTTGTCCTCCACCTCCAGTGCAGGATACGCTCATAGAATCTGCCCATATGTCATAAGCTGAGCAATAAAAGTCTCCTGCGACGCCACTGCAGATGTCGACATTGCAACCTTGACCCCAGGCAGTGAGAGAGCTTTGGATTTGGTTTTGAGTCCAGCTATTAGGTGACGGAGCACTACTGACGTTGAAACCTGGGTTTGCACAGCCATCATAGCTTGCAGAAAGAAGATAAGCTGCAGCATAAGTAGCATCCTTGATGTTGCAAATATTTGGAGTTCTGTTTTCTCCAGTTGCCATATTTACTGCATTTGCCCATGGTGTCCAGGCCACGCTGTCGTGGTACATCCCTAGGGGGCCTTTCCCTTGGCCATCTGGGGTAGTCCCACCTCCAGGACAATTTCTGGGATCCTCAGCCCCTGGTGCGCTGAAGCTTAATATTTGAGCGTCTGTGTATTGACAGATGCCACCTGTTCTTGCTCCAGTAGGGTCGTTTCTCGGGTCCCCTCCACCACATCCCTCACCACGAATAACCGTGGTCAGGAGCTCCGTTGGTATGCGAGCCCATTGTGCTGCTTCGACTATGAGATTCTGAAGCTCTTTAGATTGTATTCCGGAATTTTGTATCTGACATACGAGTTCACTTCCTCCTGGAGGGGTGTTGCCACTAGGAAGTCCAATGCCTTGAGGTCTTAATGCTTCTTGGATGCCATGAAGGAAATATTCCTGGATACTTCCTAAATGGGGAAAGTATAGTTCAGCCGAGGATCCTGCTCGTGATCCATCTGGGTTCCCTGCTGCCACTTCGCCAGAAGCGCTGAAATTTTCCCCTGCATAGGTGACATTGGTCTTGCCCGGGATGTCTTCTATCTCTTCAACTGGGGTATCTACTCCGGTTTTTGGAAATACTCTTCTGAAAATAGACATTTCAGCTCCGACAAGCCTGTCAAAAATGTCTTCGTTTTCATCGGGGGTTCGAACTTCTACAGTAAGAGGGACAGGTATAGGGACTGAGCATTCTGGTGTAGGAGTACAATCTTGTTGGCAAGAAAAGTCGTTCCCTGGTGGTACAGGTAAGCCCGCATCTCTCCAGTAACGCGTACAGTCTTGATAGCACTGAAACTCAAGCAAGCCTCGGCTCAGTGTACAGCTAAAGTTGGCATTGTAAGTAACTTCTCCTTGCAATCTATTCTCCCTAACAACGGTCCCACCTCGGTCGATTTCCAAATAAGAATTTGATCCCTCTCGAATGTTCTCTCCGTACAAGCTATCTCCTTGGTTGTCTCCTGTTTCTACATACGTGCACCCAATGTTTGGCATTGCATCATCAAAACTTCCTTCAGTGCCTCTGTCCTTATATTCTCCAGGCAGATAAGTCCTTTGTAGTAATTCAGACAAAGTTTTGTTTTCTGCAAGATGAGGGAAATAAAGCTCTTTTGTTGATTTGTTTTCAGAGACATTTGTTGTGGGTGTAAAGCTGATATCAGTTATATTTGGGAAGCTTTGATTTTTTTCATACAACGATATCTGTCCTGTCTTGTCTTCTGTTGAACTATATGGGGTGTATTGGAATTGAGTTTGGTTCTCTGTCCCTTGATCGGTAATGCGATATCTTTGTGGGGCATTGTCCGGAGTGTCATAGCAAGGAACAGGGGAGTCTCCACCGCACTCGATGATTTGATTGTGAATACCATTGCCTATTAGGCCTTGTAGTGAGCTTCTGGCAATAGTTTGGATCGTTCTAGGGAGTAGCCTGCGCAAGGGACCGGAGTAATTAATAATCTTGAATAGACCTGTTGGGTTGTCAGCGTCGGCAAAAAATTCTTCTGCACGACTAATTACTCCATTTAGGTACCAACTGACATATTCGTTTACTCTGGCACCGTCTGGTATGGAGGATGAAGATGAAATTGCATTGGGGACATCTTCGGTATTACCTGCAATAGGGAAATCTGCGTCCAGAAGGTCTAGATAAACCGTTGCTGAACCACTAACGTTGAAATCACAATCCTGAGTGTTCGGTCCAGTAACACGGCAGTTTCCATCCCCCGGGGTTACGGTATGAGTTTGCCTTAAGACTAAATCGTTTCCGCACATCCAAACTCCATCGGGAGCAGGGTCACAAGTTGGGCTTGCAGGGTAAGGACGCAGGGAGTGAAACTCTGGGTCAACAGTTGCATTACAGGCGACTTCTTGTAGTGTGTATTCTCTTTGAAGCTCTGATCCTGGTGGCCTGCCAGGAATGATAAGAGTTGGTTCAAGAGACGCGTCACAGACAAGTGGGGAAGTGGATAATCCCAAAGTGCTTTGCCACCAGTCATAGGCAGAACGTGGATCCATAAACGTTCCAGTGTCGCGAATAGAAACGTCTAGTTCACTGCGAATTGTTCCAAGTTGGTATCCGCACGGTAATGCGACCAGTTTGCCTTCGCCTCTTCCTTGTTGGTACAAAGCCGCTATGGTAGGGTCAATGTCAAGGTTTAGAAAATGCATTGAGTAGCCAATAACGATAGTCTGCTCGCCAGCGGTATAAGTTAATGTTATGTCCCCAGCATCTTCATCCAAATATAAAATTGTTACTTGGTAACCACCGCCAATGTTATAACCGCTTTGAGGCACTTTTACAGCAGTGCCCGCGCCACCAAAACCAACCAAGGTAGCTCCCCAATTTGAAGTGCCAGTGGATGGTATTAGAGTTGTGCCGTTATAGTCGTATAGTTGGTATAGGTTTGTCATCGCACCAGCGGCACCGTCAAACATGGTATCGAGCTGAGGCGCTTTTGCATCGATTTCACTGTCACTACCGAAATGATATTTAGCAATTGTCCCCAGAGTGCTATCAAGAAGATTGGGAGATGGTAGAGGATCAGTTCTTCCTGGCCCAAAACGTAAACGGATATTCAAATCAGGACTGCCTTCGGGATTTTGGGGTATTTGTGCAAAAGCTGTTGGTATCAAAAAGAACAAACTTATAACGGTGAAGACAAAGAGTTTCAATTTCATGGACCTGGGCACATTTTAACATTTATAGCGCTAGCTTAGAAGATAGCCGTAGTAGGTAATAACCACACAAAGGATAATAAGTACAACAACTAGAATTAAAGGTATTCTTTTCACCTATAGATTTCGAAGTTTAAAATGCCTGTCACGCCAGTAAACTGTGCTATTACAACCAGAATCAAATATCCCATTGCCACAAGAACTAAACCCAAAATGGCAAATGTTAGAGTATTTCTGGCTGCGCCAGCTTTTTTCGGATCACCACCAGAAGTTATATATTGAAAGCCTCCAATGATCAGCATGATGAACAAAACAATTCCCGCTAGGGGAATAATCGCTGCAACTAAACTTGTAAAAATTGATTGTAGATCTGAGATCTTTGCTGGATTTTCTCCAGTTCCCAATCCTTGAGCATAAATATTAGAGAGCATATCAATAATTGTAACTTAATCTTTGGATTAAAAAAAGAGAAGTAATTAACCCAGAAAGATAGAAGAGATCATAGCACCAGTCCCCGGAGTAATCTGAGGAACCGTAAAGTTCAAAATGTCTACACCAAATATGTTGGCGATCAATGTTGCAATCGCATATGCAGCAAAGACCACAACCAAACCAATCAAAGCGGCTGTAATCTGATTTCTGGCAGTTTCGGTCTGTGCTTTATCCCCGCCGGACATTATCCAACGGATACCGCCAACAATTAACATAAACAAGAAAACAACACCAGCAACAATTAATGCAATTGTAATGAAGGTTTGAATCACACCAGTAATTGTTAAACCAGAAAGATTTGCTAAATTAGCGCCACCATCCTGTGGTTGCAAATTTATGTTTGTTGGCTGTGCATGTACTGTTGGGATAAGTCCGAACATATCTATATTTATTGTATAACTAGGGGTGCTATGTCAATAGTCAAAATTTTAACGCCAAAAATGTTCTGAATTAGGCTCACAATTGCGTATGCAGAAAAGAGTAATACCAACCCAATGATTGCAGTTCTTATTCTTCCACTGGCTGCTTCTGTTGCTTTTGAATCTCCTCCTGCAGTTATCCACTGAATACCTCCAAGAAGCAACATGAAAAGAAATGTTACTCCACCAACAATGAAAATGATGGTAATCCCGGTTGACAGTAATTTGTCAAAATAACCAGCCCCTTCTAAGTTTTGTAAACCACTACCTTCGAAAGCCGGATTCGTAACTTGTGCCAAATAATTCATTTATGTGTGTTGTGTAGCAACCAGACGAGTAAAGAAATTGTTAATATTTAAAATATCTATTCCAAAGATTGTTCCAACTAATTGGATGAAGAAAATTGCAGAAATAACGATGACGAGTCCTATTATTGCTGTTCTAATTTTCCCAGTGGCAGCCTCAGTAGCGCTTTTATCCCCGCCGCTAGTCAAGTATTGAACTGCTCCAAGGAAAAATAAAATTACAAACCAAATAAAAGCGATAGCGGTCATGACACCAACGACTGTAGAAATGAGAGTTGCGAGACGCGCGCCCGTAGTAATGGAAGAATTATATTGGCCTGGACTTCCAAGCGATCCTGGTAATGTGTAGCCACTGTCATCGGGAGATAATGGTATTTGAGCTAAATATTTCATCTTTTATATCGTTGGGATACTAGGGCTAATAAGATAACTTGGACTTCCAAAAATTAACCAACCGAAAATCGCTGCCAGAAGTAGGGAACCGGCAATAAAAACTAGCCCGATAGCGGTCTGCCAAATCTTTCCCCAAGCAGACTCTACTTTTTTGGGATCATCACCAGCAGAGAGAAATGCATATCCGGCTAAAATAAAATTGAATAATGCATAGATTCCGCCTGCTACGACGAGCAAATTAAGAACCAAATTTAATAATTGTCCTAAACCTCCACTTTCGACTGGTTGAAAGTGTTGAATTGCTTGTGGTGTAGCCACTGTCCCAAATGGGTTAGTTACTGTTTGTGCTAAGTGCTTCATATTAAGATAATCCTCCGGTAAAGAAATTGTTACCAATTACGGTTTCTAATACTCTTATTATCCAATAAGCTCCAAAAATAATAAAGAAGCCAATTATTGCCATGGTTAAAGCCTCTCGGCCTTGTCCTGCTGATTTTGGATCATTATTCCCCGCACCTTGAATAACTTTGAATCCACCACCGACGATTAGAAATACGAATATTGCCCCGGCAATAGCAATAGCAGCAGAAATTATGAGAGTGGAGAGGTCGCCAAGGCCTTTTGTCTGTCCCAGAGGAGAGCCATAAGTGGAACCAAGATCTACTTGTGCAAGATAATTCATGTTCAAATTATATCAACTAACCTCCAAATGTAGTAGTGATACCGGGCAATCCAAATACTGAGCCTAATATTTGTACTATCCAAAAGGCAGTAAAGATGATCACAAACCCAATTAACGCGTTTGTGATTTTTGATTTACCTGCTGCTGCAGCGTCTGGGCTGCCTGCAGAAGTCATCATTTGAATACCTCCGAGAATTAAGTAAATAAGCAAGGCAAAGCCTGCAAAGAAGAATATTATGGCATTTAAACCCAGTGTTCCGCCAAAGAGGTCAGCGACGTTTTTCCCTGCAAAGTTGAAACCTGAAATCCCACTCTCAATACCGTTAAGAGTTCCTCCACTGAAAGCCCCAGGTGCCAGGTCGCTTGCCCCTTCTTCTGCGGCTAAATAATAAAGTTCCATGTGATTATTTTAAAACAATTCTAGTATATTTACACCTATTAGGCGAAGTAGGAAAGTAGAAAAGATAATTAATAACAATCCTGATACCGCTGCTATAAACAAACTTTTAGCATCATTAAACTGATTTGGATCACCTTGAGAGAACATCATCTTAATGCCTGCAAATCCAATTAGGACTAATGCAACACCCCCACCAACTCCAATTGACCAACCTAAAAGAAATTGCGTTAAGCCAATGATGTCATAATCAATGCAGCCAATGGCGGTATTGATGCCGCCTGTTACACATAAAGGTGAACGAAGATCTTCACCAAAATTGTCGCCTGGTTTGAATATCCCAAGCCAACCTTCATACCAGGTATCATAATTTGCAGGTTTGCTTGTGCCCCTGATTGAACATTGGCCTTGTACAGTATCAAAAATAACTTGATAGCTTCCCACATCTCGATTAATGTTTTGTATCTCATAGCATGTATAGTAGTTGTCAACGGTGCCGTCACCATTCGTGTCTTCTTCTCCAACATACTCTGGAGTGAATGAAAGAGTTTGATTCTCTGCGCGGCATATCTCAATTCCAAAGAGTGAGTTGGAGTGGGCAAGGCAGTCTACTGTAACATTCATTGGTTGCCGAGCCAAATCTGCTGAAGCAAAGCCTCCAACACAGACATAGACATCATATGCTTGTACATTTGTATCTGGAGATGCTTCACTTGTTGCCCTTAAATCTCCGGCTTCACAATCTATTGCTGCTTTGGCCTGGTGGGGATTGAAAACAAAAAAGGCACTGGCAAAGAAAATTAGGGTTAATACTTTTTTCATTAGAATATTCCGAATAAAGTTACTCCGAATAATCTTAGGATAAAGGTTGAGAAGATAATTAGTAGTAATCCGGAAACTGCAGCAGTAAGAAGTTGCTGTGCTCCTTGAGCCTTTTTAGGGTCGCCCGAAGAAGTCATCAATGATATACCTGCCCAACCGATCATTAGCAGAGCAATGCCTCCGCCTATTCCCAAAGCCCACCCCAAAAAGAATTTTGTTAGTTCTATTGGATCATATGGTATGCACCCAATGGCTGTATCTATGCCCGTATCTCCGTTACAAAGAAATGCATTTGAAGATTGAGCCGGGGGACGACAGCTTGCCTGGCAGCTACTTAGAACTAATGAACAACCAGATTCTCCAGCCTGGCAAGGTTGGCATGAATAATTTGTAGTGTCGCAACGGTACATAGAACTACCAGTGGTACACGAGGCAGCGCACTGTGCTGCATTTAGTGTACAACTGGCGTCAGAGGCCGGATTACAGGGCTGGCACCCAATGGATGGGTTAACACATTTATATGCCGTAGACGGTATGTGGCTGCTGGAACAAGCTTCATATGTGGCAAACTCCCCATCTGGGCTAGGGATACATGCCCCGCCATCCCAAGTCCAGCGAGTTTCTTCTTCTGGGTTTATGGCAATGCAGCTATTATTAATGGCGTCGTTACAAGCAGATTGATTGTCTCCTATTGAAGAACAAATACTTGCATCTGGTTGATATCCTGGGCTGCAGCCGTGCCCCGGTTGGGTCGAGTTATTGACGTAACACTCTCCAGTGCCACCATCATATGCACAATCAAAGCGATTGTCCCAAGTCTGTGCTTGTGCTTCCCCTGCGAAAGAGAATATAAATACCGTGAGTAAAATTATGAAAACCTTCAGTCTCATACTAGAAATTGTACGATATAATTGTGTAATGCTCAAAAGACTCATTGCAATTAGTATTATATTATCTTTTACACTTTTACTCTCACGCTCTTATAGTTTGGTCCAAGCTTCTAATTGTGGAG
>Ga0066639_10005967_pt1 | contig 10204 bp, 10 predicted proteins | sample CryGeyCG2114_010_2_FD_59504 | JGI IMG/M metagenome (GOLD analysis project Ga0066639, IMG submission 59504) | Groundwater microbial communities from aquifer - Crystal Geyser CG10_big_fil_rev_8/21/14_0.10 | ecosystem: Environmental > Aquatic > Deep subsurface > Groundwater | place: USA: Utah... | reverse complement strand
AAGCAACTATAAAAGTACGTCAACCGCTCGCACGCCTCACGGTACAGGATTCTTTCGATAGTGAGTATATAGAGCTCATTAAAGACGAGGTCAACGTTAAAGAAATAGTAGTCGATGAGACGTTGCCTGAATCTGTCGAGTTGGATACAAATATCACTAATGAACTAAAAAGCGAAGGCGAAGCGCGAGAAATAATTCGAGAAATTCAAGGAGCGCGTAAAAAAGAAAACTTTACGCTTGCCGATAAAGGAGTGGTAACTATTGCAGGGCCAGCTGAGACTATTGAAGCGGCTCGTATGTTCAAAGATGAAATTGAAGCGCAGACAGGAACGACACTCACCGTACAGGAAAAACCACAAGAAGACGTGTCTATTGAGGTGAAGAAAGGGTAACTATATGTCGCATGCAGTTCACACAACACGTGCGCTCGTTCTCGGCAGTGCCGAGGTGCAAGACGCTGACAAACTGTTTTGGTTGCTCACTGAAGATTTGGGGTTATTGTTTGCCAGTGCACGTGGAGTTCGAAAAGAGGCATCTAAACTACGGTATTCACTGGCTGACCTTGCACAAACACGCGTGTCGTTGGTTCGTGGAAAGGGCTTATGGCGTGTGACCGGAGCTGAAACCTACGAGGGAGAAGAAGTCCCAAAAGAATATCGAGAAACATTTGGGCGAGTAGCAACGCTTGTGCGGCGAGTGATGCCAACTGATGAAGAAAACCCAACACTTTTTAAAATCATCACTAACACTCGTGGCGAGTTTTTAAAGGGAGTAACTGACGCAGAGACTGTTGAACGTGTGTCTGTTGCACGTGTGCTGTACCAGCTCGGATACATTTCATGTGTGGATGCATACAAAGGACTCATTGATACTGAAGATTTTACTGCAGATGTTCTAGAGAAAGGCGCGAAGCTCGGGCAAGAACTCATAAACGATATCAATAACGGACTAAACGAAAGCCACCTCTAGGCGCGCGCTTTTAGCCATTAACTTAGAGCACGAATGGTGACGGCTTTTTGTGTCCAAAGAAACTGCTTGGACATGGGGCAAAATACATGATTATTACTGAATTAATCATGTATTTTTGCATGAGTGCAGGCATTGCGTAGAACAATCTCGTCCTTCAGTAGCAGTAAAAGTGCTATCAACTGTGCAGGCGCAACAGTATGATGCTTAGTTTGTTATACTTTCATGATGGATATGAACGTAGAAAGAATGCCCGAGAACGAAAAAGGTAAAAAGGAGCTAAAAAACCAAGGTCGTTTAGGGAAGTTGAAAGACCAAATGTACTCGCGTGCGGCACAGCCAGCACAGCGGCCTCGCCGCTCTCTTTCAGGTATTGAGACAACTATCTCTGATGACTGGAAAGAAGAAGAGGAACATGAAAGTATAGAATCAAAGGAAGAGAATTTACTACAACAACCACCAAAGAAGCGATATTCATACGCAACGATAATTCTTGCCGTAGCAGTACTAGTGTTTGTTGTTGCTGGAGGAATTGCAGCTACATTTTTACTGTCAGGCTCGAACGTCATAACATCACGAAAAATAGACATCACTGTTAATGGGCCACGCACTATTGATGGGGGAGACGTCCTCGAACTGCAAGTTGCAGTTACGAATAAAAATAGCGCCACACTTGAATTGGCAGACCTAGTGATTACCTATCCTGCCGGAACACGAAAACCATCAGACCCAAGTATCCTTATGGAGTCTCAGCGTATCCCGTTAGGAACCATAAAATCTGGAGAGACGCGTAACGGTACCGTACGCGGTATTGTATTTGGCACAGAAGGAGAGCGTGAAGAGATAACAGTGACATTAGAGTACCGACTTAGTGGTTCGAGTGCGCTTTTTTCTACAGAAACAAAACATACAGTACTCGTTGCATCTGGGTCACTTGATATTGCCTTAAAAACAAACTCTCAAGCTGTTGCAGGTCAAGTGATAGATATGACAGCGACTATTACGTCACGTGCTAAAACACGAGTAAGCGGGGTGGTGTTAAAAGTGTCATATCCATTTGGTTTTACACCTACAAACACATCACCAGAAATTGGCGCAAATGGACTTTGGAATTTAGGCGACTTAGAACCAGGCGCTACACGAGACATACGCATTGTAGGAGTGCTTGATGGGCAAAGTGGCGACACGCGAGTCTTCAAATTTACAGCAGGAACGCAAGCCGATGCGACGTCAAACGATGTCGATATACCGCTTGCAACGTTTGACCAGGCAATCGCAGTTGAACGTCCGTTTTTAGGCATGACACTTAGTTACGATAAGCTTTCCGCTGATGATTACATAGCACACACAGGCGAAATCGTACCTATAAAAGTAACGTGGCAGAACAATCTTAGTGTTGCGCTCACCGATGTTGTCATAGCTGCAACTTTAAGTGGTTCTGGTCTAGACCCGTTCAGTATTTCAGCAGACCGTGGATTCTTTCGCTCTATCGACTCAGTCGTATTATGGGACAAAACAACAACCGAAGGGGAATTAAGTAGCGTACCAGCTGGTGCGAGTGGAGAGTACATTATTCGACTCACACCAAAAGCGGCTCAGAATTTGGTTGGTGTTGAAAATCCATCGATAAAAATAGAACTTCACGCCGCAGGTCAACGTTTGGCAGAAAGTAATGTTCCTCAAACGATACAAGCGACAGTGAGTGATGAAATTAAGATTGCGACTGACGCAAAACTTTCTGGCAAAGCAATGTATTTTGATAATCCACTCGGAAGCGTGGGGCCGTTGCCACCGAAAGTCGAATTTGAAACAACCTACGGAATTTTATGGGAACTTTCGAACACCTCGAATCTTATAAAGAATGGGAAAGTCACTGCGGTGTTACCGTCATACATGCGGTGGCTTGGTACCGTGAGTCCATCTGCGGAAAATGTCACCTTTAATGAAAACGATGGAACGATTACATGGAATGTTGGCAACGTACTTTCTGAAACAGGAACAGGAGGGAAGGCACCACGGCGAGTCATATTCTCTATCGGACTCGTACCAAGTGCGAGTCAAGTCAAAACGGCGCCGATGCTCATACAAAACCAAGTTTTTAAGGGAGTGGATACCTTTACTGGGAAGGAGGTTTCAAGCGCAATTGATGGCATAGATACGAAGCTTGATGAAGCAGAGTTCTCTGAAGATTATGGTGAGATTGTGCAGTAACGTGTATAGTAGACGCGTATGACAGACAGTAATAAAAGCATGGACAAAATTATAAGTCTCACCAAGCGTCGAGGCTTTATTTTTCAGGGATCAGAAATATATGGAGGGCTTGCAGGAACATGGGACTATGGCCCACTTGGCGTTACGTTAAAGAACAACATAAAGAACCTTTGGTGGGATATGTTTGTTTCGCGTCGCGATGATATGTACGGGCTTGATGCTGCAATTTTAATGAATGAAAAAGTATGGGAAGTCAGTGGGCACACAGGTGCGGGGTTTACTGATCCACTTGTGGAATGTGAGAAGTGTAAAAAACGTTTCCGCGAAGATCATCTCGAAGATGTCACTACGTGTCCTGAGTGTGGTGGGAAGCTTGGCGAAAAGCGAGATTTTAATCTTATGTTTGAAACAAAAGTTGGTGCTCAGGGTGATATGAAGAGTTACTTGCGACCTGAGACAGCACAGGGAATTTTCACAAACTTTAAGAATGTTGTTGATACTATGCGTCCAAAGATGCCATTTGGTATCGCTCAAATAGGAAAGGCGTTTCGCAATGAAATAGCGCCGCGAGATTTCGTATTTCGTTCACGAGAATTTGAACAAATGGAAATTGAGTACTTTGTTGAAGAAATGAATTGGGAAAGTGCGTTTGATGAATGGCGAGAGACTGTGTGGCTTTGGATTCATGCCCTTGGTTTGTCACCAGATAACGTACGCGAATACGATGTTCCAGCAGATGATCTGGCACATTATTCAAAACGTACTATCGACTTCGAATATAAGTATCCGGGTAAAGGTTTTGATGAGCTACTTGGGCTTGCGTATCGTACCGACCACGACCTCAAGAGCCATATGAAGGGAAGTGGAGAGAAGCTTATGTATACTCCCGTAGAGGGGGAACCATTTATTCCTCACGTAATTGAGCCATCGATGGGCGTTGAGCGTGCGCTTATGGCAGTACTCGCTGAAGCGTACACTGAAGATGAAATGAATGGGGAAACTCGTGTGTTCCTAAAATTAAAGCCTGAACTCGCTCCGGTGAAGGTCGCGGTATTTCCATTGATGAAGAACCGTCCCGAACTTGTGGCGAAAGCACGCGAAGTATATCAGGAATTGAAAGAGACCATTCCAGAAATCATGTTCGATGATAATGGAAATGTGGGAAAGCGATATCGTCGACAAGATGAAATTGGTACCCCGTGGTGTGTAACTATCGACTTTGATACGCTTGAAGACAACACGGTAACGGTTCGAGCACGTGACACTGGGGAGCAGGTACGCATTGATTTAACCGAACTCGTTTCGTTTATTCAGAAGTAATTCATTTCGCGAAACATAGTTTTGCGTGCTATGCTTTCTCTATGAAAGACGCTACCTTTTCTATAACGACAGGAACCATAGTGCGGGTGATTCTTCTACTCGCATTGGCTGCATTGCTGTGGTTTTTGCGCGACTTAGCCCTCATTGTCCTTACATCGATTGTGATTGCCTCAGCAATTGAACCTGCAGCACGCGGACTAACGCAATACAAAGTACCGCGTATTATTGCCGTACTCGTAGTGTACCTGATGTTCTTCGGGTCATTTTTCAGTGTTATCTTTTTCCTCCTCCCACCAGTCCTAGAAGAAACGTCATTATTACTTGCGTCGGTGCCATCGTATCTCCAAACTATTGGAGCAACAGACGCGCTTACGGAGGATGCTATCTTGGGCACGCGCTCACTCATTAATGATTTCTCTATTAGTAGTACAACACGCGACCTCAACACGTTTTTCTCAGGATTGTCGGGTAACTTTTTTGCCGCAATCAGCGTTATTTTTGGTGGTGCAGTAAGTTTCATTCTTATTGTGGTCTTTTCATTTTATTTTGCGATAAATGAGAAGGGTATTGAAGAATTCTTGCGGGTGCTGACACCTATTCAGCACGAAGATTATGTACTGGGCTTATGGCGACGTGCTCAACGTAAGATTGGACTTTGGATGCAGGGGCAATTCTTGCTGGCGGTGCTCATTGGGGTACTCACGTATTTAGGACTTTCTATTCTCGGTATCCAATACGCGCTCATCCTTGCCGTTATTGCTGGGATTATGGAACTCATTCCAGTGTTTGGCCCAATTCTTGCTTCAATTCCCGCGATTGCCATAGCGTTTGCTAATGGAGGCGCAGGTATAGCCGTAATGGTAGCCGCACTGTTCGTCATCATTCAGCAATTTGAAAATCACCTCATCTATCCACTCGTCGTAACCAAAGTCGTCGGCGTACCTCCCATATTAGTTATCCTTGCATTGCTTATTGGGGCACAGGTAGCGGGTATTTTGGGTATTTTACTCGCAGTACCGATTGTTGCAGCAATTCAGGAACTATTCTCTGACATGGAAAAGGCACGCGGGCCAAAACAACACAATGGATAAGAAACCTCTTTACATAACGACAACACTTCCATACGTAAACGCGAGCCCACACTTAGGGTTTGCACTCGAACTCATACAAGCTGATGCACTTGCACGGTTCACACGTCTAATGGGACGAGAAGTTTTTTTCAATACTGGTACTGACGAACATGGGCAGAAGGTTGCGCAAAAAGCAGAATCACTAGGGATGGATGTACAAGCATACACTGACCAGTATGCGGCAGAATATGGAAAACTACGGGAACTTCTCAATCTCTCATATGATTCTTTTGTGCGTACCACGAGTGAAGAACACAAGATTGCTGCAACAGAACTATGGAACCGGTGTACGGCGGCAGGTGATATATATAAAAAGAAATATAAAGGGCTGTACTGTGTCGGAGATGAGATGTTTTTACGTGACACTGATTTAGTAAACGGAAAATGTCCGAATCACCCATCAATGGACCCTATTGAGATAGAAGAAGAGAACTATTTTTTTGCTCTTAGTAACTATACAGACAAACTACGTACCTACTTACAAAATCCCGCAACAATTATTCCAGAATGGCGTAGGGAAGAAGCAATTGCATTCGTACACAATGGGCTAGAGGACTTGAGTATTTCTCGTGATAGTAGCCGCATGAGTTGGGGAATTCCTGTACCAAATGACGAATCACAAGTTATGTACGTATGGTTCGATGCGCTTACTAACTACATTTCTGGGACAGGGTGGCCACAAGAAGATGGTAACTTCAAAAAGTTTTGGACTGAAGGGGAGACAATACAAATAGCAGGGAAAGACCAGATTCGATTTCAGTCAATTATTTGGCAGGCAATGCTCATGTCTGCAAAACTATCGCCATCAGACACAGTCTTCTACCATGGATTCATAACAAGCGAAGGGCAAAAGATGAGCAAGTCAGTAGGGAATGTTATTAGCCCGCTTGAGCTGGTAGAGAAGTACGGTACTGAGGCGGCACGATTTATGCTCCTGAAGCATGTGCATGCAACAGACGATACGGATATTACGTGGGAACGCCTGCAAGACTGGTATACCGCAGACTTGATGAATGGTATAGGGAACCTCACTGCACGTATTATGAAGCTTGCTGAGACTCATCTTGAAAAGCCAATTGAACGGCCTGCGGCGGATGGGTTTTCTACTGAATACACAACAGCAATTGATGCTTTCAGAATGGATCAAGCATTGGAATATGTATGGCGTCGTATTGGAGAACTTGATGAGAAAATTACAAAAACTGAACCATTTAAATTAGTTAAAACCGACAGTGAGGCAGGAAAAGAGCTCATTACAGAACTTGTGGTAGAGCTGTATGCGATAGCGCGAATGCTTAATCCATTTATGCCAGAGACGAACAATGCAATAAAAGAGGCTGTTCTCGAAAATAAAAAACCTGAGAACCTTTTTCAGCGATTATAGTATGAAAGGGTTTTCTGACATTCTTGCTATAGCTCGCGAGAACGTAACAAAGAATCCAAAATTACGTGCGCGGACTACGGAGATAGCCCTTAAAAAATATCTGGAAGGGCTCGTTGACGAAGTACGTGAGGTTAAAGAAGAGATACGAGAAGATAATGAGATTCATTTAGTCGATGAATTAAGTGACATAGCATGGAACTATGCCGTGCTTTTGGAATTGCTCGCGGAGCGGGGTTTGATTCCGGAAGTGGATGTGGTTATGGAGCACGCACACGAAAAGTACACACAACGCATGCCGGCCTTTTTAGAAGGGTCTTCGGACCTGTGGAGCGAAATAAAAAGTACTCAAAAACAAGAACTTAAAAAGAAACATGAAGAAAAATATGGAAATTAAATATATAGATACACATTCGCATCTTTTTGAGAAAAAATTTGCAGAAGACAAAGACCAAGTGCTCGTGCGTATGCAGGAGAACAATGTAGGAACTTTTGCGGTCGGCGTCTCATACGAAACAAGCAAACAGGCAATAGCATTAGCAGAGAGTAACGAAAACATACTCGGTGCCATTATTGGTGTGCATCCAACGGACACGAACGAATCCTTTGACTCACAAGCCTACCAGGCGCTTCTTTCTGACACGGTGATTGGTGTAGGGGAGTGTGGACTCGATTATTATCGCCTGCCTGCGCAGACAGGTGCAGAGCGAGATGAAGTGTACATTCGCCAACGTGAACTTTTCGAGGCGCAGGTAGTGTTTGCTGCAGAGAATGATTTGCCACTTATGCTACACGTTCGGCCAACTGACGGGACAACGAATGCACATGACGATGTGCTCGAAATACTTTCTCTGTATCAGAAAACATACGGGGATGCGATTCGTGGGAATAGTCATTTCTTTACCTCAACAAAAGAAATAGCGCGAAAATATCTTGAACTCGGGTTTTTCATATCGTTTCCCGGAGTTATTACATTCGCGCTAGAATTGCATGAAGTGGTACGTGACGTACCGCTTGATATGATGCTGGTAGAGACGGATTCGCCCTACGCGGCGCCCGTGCCACACCGTGGAAAACGAAATGAGCCAGTATTTGTGATAGATACCATAAAAGCTATAGCAGACATACGTGGAGAAGACTTTGACGTGGTTGCACGTCAGCTCCTTAAAAACACCCAAACAGTGTTTTTAGGTACAAAATAAGCCTTGCTCAGCCGTAATTGCTGTGGTATTCTCACCACCCATGACAGAAGAAAACAATACAGAAGCAGCAAACGTGCAGGTGTACGAACTCGGGTTCCACATTTTGCCAACGGTTGTAGCCGACGACCTTGAGAAGGAAGTGGGAGTGCTTCGCAAGGCTATAGAAAAACGAGGAGGTTCATTTATTACAGAAGGATTGCCAGAGTCAGTTTCACTTGCATTTCCAATGTTTATAAACAACGGAGGTAAGAAAACCAAGTACGAAACTGCATACTTTGGATGGATGAAATTTGAAATGGAACCAGCAAAAGCCGTACTACTTGAAGAAGAGGATTTGAAAGCAAACAAACAAGTACTTCGATACTCTCTAGTAAAGACTACTCGCGAGGAAACACGTGCACAGCTCCAGACAGAGCAGAACACTATCCTCCGTGAAGTTAAAACAACAGGAACTCTTGAGAAGAAAGAAACAGTTGAAGAGGGAGGAGAGGTTTCTGAGGTAGATCTTAAGAAATCTATAGAGGATCTCGTTGGAGACGAAGAAAAATAAGAATTATGAAAATGCGCCAATCGGCGCATTTTTTGATACAATAGGATTGATAATTAAGTATATAAGAACCAGATATGTATATAAACAAAGCAATGGTGTATGGGAATCTTACGAGAGACCCGGAATTGAAGTCACTCCCAAGCGGAGTGCAGGTTGCGACATTTAGCCTTGCAACTAATCGCGTATATAAGGACAAGGATGGAAATAAAAAAGAGCAATCAGATTTCCATAACATTGTTGTGTTTGGGCGACAGGCAGAACTCGTTTCCCAGTACCTCTCAAAGGGAAGTGCGGCGTTTATTGAAGGGCGTATGCAAACACGAAGCTGGGAGCAAGATGGTCAGAAGAAGTATCGAACTGAAGTTATCGCAGATCGTGTTCAATTTGGCCCACGTACAGGTGGTGCAGGTTCAGCACCACTTTCAGCAAGTGGAGACGAAGAATCAGAGCCAAAACCATCATCAGCTGCTGGAAGCGGAATTGAGTACCCGGAGGAGGATATTGATCCAGACGACATCCCGTTTTAGCCTCAAAACAAGCGAATAGCTTTGTCGTGTTTCAAAAATAGGCGCTCACCGTATTAAGATACGGCTCGCGCCTATTTTCTTTACACTCCGCGCTCCTCATCTTGTTTTGAGGCTAAAATCTATACGCGGGTAGTTTTATGTCGCGCTTCACACACAGAAAGTGTCCAAGGAGACTCCTTGGACACTGGCACTAGCAACTAATAACTACAAACTACCAACTCGCATGTCAAAGAGCCATGGCATGCCTAGGGACTTGAAAACACTCTATAAAAGTGTATTATGCACGGGCTTATGGCAGCAGATTATTTTTCACAAAATGGCATAAAATACATCGACTACAAGGATGTTGATGTATTAAAGAAATTCTTGAACCCACACGGGCGTATAAAGTCACGTCTTCAGACCAATCTGTCTGCAAAACACCAGCGAGATGTAACCCGAGCAATCAAACGAGCTCGTGAAATGGGACTCCTTCCATACATCATGAAATAAAAAAACCGCCCATTAGGGCGGTTTTTTATTGCGTGCTACGTAGCAGTTATCGTGCTCAAGAGGGTGAGTACTTACTATGCTTTCAACTATAAACTAGCAACTCATGCCTAACTTTACACTCGTTCTACATATGTTCCTGTTTCTGTATTGATACGGATAACATCACCTGTCTCAATAAACAGAGGAGTTGTTACCGTAAGGCCGGTTTCCACCGTGACAACCTTGTTGCCACCTGCTGACGTATTCCCACGAATATTTGGCGGAGCCTCCGTAACCTTGAGATCTACTTTAATAGGGAGCGTAAGACCAATAATTTCATCATCAAAAACTTTAGCGTCTACCACCTCTTTTTCTCGTATATAGTGGAGTGTTTCGCCGAGGATATCTTCGGAGAGAGGGAAGCGATCTTTAGGGTTCTTTGGGTC
>Ga0066639_10005966_pt1 | contig 10205 bp, 8 predicted proteins | sample CryGeyCG2114_010_2_FD_59504 | JGI IMG/M metagenome (GOLD analysis project Ga0066639, IMG submission 59504) | Groundwater microbial communities from aquifer - Crystal Geyser CG10_big_fil_rev_8/21/14_0.10 | ecosystem: Environmental > Aquatic > Deep subsurface > Groundwater | place: USA: Utah... | reverse complement strand
GAGGGTGGTTTCACATTAAAAATTTTATCAACCCTCATCCTGACCTTCTCCCTTCAAAGGGAGAAGGAATTTTGGTGGTAATCAATGACTTCAACACTCCACAAAACGGCTTTAGATTTTCTCGCGCGTCGCGAGCATAGCCAGCAAGAGCTATCGCAAAAGCTCAAGCGTCACACAGATGATGCACAAGAAATCGAACGTGTGCTTAATTTGCTGACTGAGCAAAAGCTCCAAAGTGATATTCGTTTTGCAGAAAGCTTTATCCGACATCGGGTAAAGCAGGGTTATGGCTGGCAAAAAATCCGTGCGGAGCTGCAACAGCGTGGCGTGAGTGATGCTGACTATTTGCAAGCCTTAGGAAAGTTAGATATCCAGTGGCAGTCAGTGGCAGAAGCTGCGTATGCAAAACGCTATGGCGATACGCCAGTGCAGGACTACCAAGACAAACAAAAGCGCATGGCGTTTTTGCAGCGGCGTGGGTTTGGTTTTGATGAGATTTATGCGATTTTACCGCGTTGAGATTTCACCGTTTGTAATATCAAAAACGCGATAATCAAAAACATACCACCGCCTAAGATTAAACCATTTGTGCCCAATGCATGAATCAGGTTCGAAGCAAAGCCAGTGATTGTCCAGGCCAAAGCCATCATGGCATTGGCAATACCCATCGCCCAGCCTTGTTGTTTTGCATCAACGGCATCAGAAAAGAGCGTGAGCATGGCTGTAAAGGCCATAATGTCGAATAAAGCAATGACAATTGCCAATGGCCACTGTAGCCAGGCAAATGCAATGAGTGCCGCAATGATTTGCCCGATCCCAGTGAGTAAGCCCAACACAACCGCAATGCGTTTGGTTTTCCAGACTTTTACGATCAATGGCATCCCTACAAGTAAGCCAACTCCAAAGCCAATGCCAAGCATGCTGTTAATCCCGCCAAGTAAGGCGTTACTATAGTCAAAAGCAAGTTTCATATGCACTACAATGAATTGAAAATATAAACTGAAGCCAATTTGCATCAGTAAAAAAACCAAGGCGAGCAAGCGTATGGTGGGGTGCGCAAAAGCTTCAAAAAATAAAGTGATGGGGCGTAAAAAATAAATGGGCTTTTTTGTGTTAGCAATAAAAGTATTTCGAAAACCGAAGATAAGCCATAAGACAGCTAAACATGATAAAACCGCTGCCACGAAAAAAGGTGTGGATAAGTTAAATCCTTCATAAATATTGTGATCAGACGTAAAACCTCCGATTAAAGGCCCAAACATCACGCCAATACAATATGAGAACGATACGACTGCCATATTTTTAGCTTTGTTATTTTGGGTGCTAATATCACCAACAGCGGCTTGTGCCACAGGTTGACTACCGGCCATTAAACCACTTAAAGCACGGCCGATAAACAATAACCATAGACTTGAGTCAACGACACCTAAACCCATTAAAGCGAAACTTAACGCAATACCGATCATGCACAAGGTTAAAATCGTTTTGCGCCCATAGTTGTCAGATAAATCTGCCATAAACGATGTGCCAAAAAACATGCACAACGGGTACAACAAAAAGCCCAAACCCAAATAAAAATGCCTCATGTGCTCTGAAGTGCTTGCAGAAAGTACCGGGCTATGTGTGGCAGTAAAAATCGCCGTCATGACAGGGTAGACCAAACCAAAACCCATGGCGTCGATCATGATGGCAAATAGGCAGGGAGCAAGTTTTCGTATGGGTGAGGGCATTGCGTCAGATTAAATTGGTTCAAATAATGTAAAGTATAAGGCAGTCATGTCATTCCCGCGAAGGCGGGAATGACAGCTTTATGGTGTTTTTCCAACGGCGTGGGTTTGAGACTGACCTTATTTACTATGTGGTCGCTGGAGCATAACCCCCAGGGTAATAGCCGGTTTTGTTGCTGTCACCATAAAAATTCGAGTTTACTCCATCTTCCGCAGCAAAAACATCTGGATGATCTGCTGGATCGAAAGGCATGTCAGGATCAATGCCGTGGGCTTTTAAAAACGGAAGTAGCGGAGGTGCAATATGTCCAGTGGCGGCGATTCTATAAGCAACGCTCGAGTGCACTTTTACGGTAGGGTCAGTGTGCTCAGGGTTATCACGCTCGTGAGGGACTGTGAAGGTTGTTGAAACATCAGGTCTGGGGGCTATGCCTAATAGCTTCCATGCTTTAATCGCATTTGCTGTGCTGTTAGGGCGGCCTCGACTCACAGTGATCAGCTCTCTATGCGCATCTAGAAATGCTGGATCAACATACAAACCTCGTTCCATTGCCATCTTTAACATCCAAATAAATGGAATAAAGCGCATATAACCAGAGGCAATAACATCTTTCCAGCTATGTCCGCCACCGATATCAGAATGATCGCCGTCAAACCAAAGTTGTTGATGGGTATGATCTTTATCTGCAGGGTCACGATGTTTTGCAGAAGGGGATCCCAGTGTTGGTAAAAATGGTAAACGCGTTTCGTTTGAGGCCAATGCGTGATAGAAATGATTTACACCTTCTGGTATATCCGTAATGGCATGCATATCTCCGCGACGAGGATCAAAGTGGTCATTTCCAAGTAGCTTCATTGCACGACTTACTGCCGGACCGATCTTGATGTGTGGAGGAATTCCCAAAGTGACGACGGTATCCCACACACCGACAAAATGAATGTTTGTCGTTTCTTTGGGATAACATAGGTCTTGAAATTCCTTGAGTTCCGCAGCATATGCTTCGGGCGTATAAGTGCCAAGATTTTTACTATGTGAAATTTTTTTATAGAGCTTGTAACCACGAGTGATATTATAATCATCAGCGTTCTCAGGTCTTAAAATACCAACTGTAAGAATCATCGCCGCAAGTGCACGCGCTTCAAAAGCACCTCGACTAAAGCCAAATAGAAAAATTTTGTCCCCTGGCACATAAGCTGTATCTGGGACATAGTGAAAATGACGCCAAGGTTGTGGGTGGCTTGTGTCGTAGGCAATCGGTGTAAACATATTTCTAGCAACACCATTTGCAATTCCGCGATACCCTTCCCGAATCTGTCGTCCAATCCCTGCGCCGACAGCACCGCCATCAAACGTATCATCTCCTGTAACGCCAATACCCTCGATATAGCTAACAACTTGTTCATCATATGATGGGCGCTGTGAAAAACCGTGACCCATTAAGTGGCGGGCAAGTCTTACTACATTTGTTTCATCGACAGGTGAATTCCAAGTGCCATCCATTGCAACTACAACGTTTTTATCAACAGGAGCAGAACTATGAAACCCTGCTCGAGAACCAACCCTTAGATGCCCCATAATTGATGATAACAGTCGTGGTTGAAACCCTTTTGTTCGAAAAGTTCGTGTTAATGTACCAGCAGCCATAGTCTCTCCTCCCGTTAGATGCTTTCGTTGCTATACCTTAGTAAACGAGTTTATTATATATGTCGAGTTTTATGCTTAACAATAGAGCAGGGGGAATTAACTATGGCCAATGGTGCATCTAAAGTAGCTATTGAACAAGGTTATGCTTTTGTTAAGAAAGCATGGCAAAATCCTTGGGTTCGTTATAGTCTGGCTTTTGGAATAGGTTATGGTGTGGGTGGTATAGGGACAATCACTGCACCGCATTCGCTTATATCAAAAGGGGTTTTCGCCGGAGCTGCTACATTCGTCGCTAAACCCCGCGTGAGGATCGAGGATGTCCCCATAACTGCAAAAGGAGGCTTTGTTAATAAAGAAACTGGTGGCGACAATATAGAAGGAGGTGGTGTGGGGCGTGGCGGAGTCCAAAAAGGCGTTGCACAAGGTGCATTTTCCCGCGCCACTAATGAAGAACATCATATGAGTGTTGGTGATGTGCAAGGAGGTGGTGCATTAGCCTTTGGGCGAACTGTCTCCATAACGGCAGGAGAACATAGTGCTCCTTGCCCAAAATGTGGTTATGTAGCGGCATCAGCTGAAACAGCTCGTCCTGAGGATGCGTGAAATGTCATTTACACGTGATGCATTTATTCCTGAAGATCAAGAAGCTGCTAAATGGATTGGTTGTATTTTTACTGGTACAGCTGGTGCCGTAGGGGCATTAGCAATGGGAAGGGCCTTAGAAACAAAAGTTATTCATAATGAATCTTATCTGCTTGAAGTCATGAGAAATTTTGGGCGGATTATTGTTGGCCCCAAGGTTACGGAAAAATCACCTGGTCTTCCTGCTTCAGACAAAGTTGAGTATACAGTTGCAGCGGAAATGACTCCCATTCAAGGTGGTATGAAATTTGGGTTACTCGTTTCTGCAGCTTTAGTCGGAGGTTTTGTTTCTTATGTCGGATACCAATATTACCGACGTGGTGTTGTAAGTCGTCAGTTTGAACATATGAAAAAGTGTATTGATAGCATATCTCAAAGCTATCAAGATCTACAGCTTGGGCGGGTCTTTGTGTCAGATCGTCCGGTTAGAACGAGAATCGCAGAAACGTATTTGCCCTTATGCTTAGTTGATGGCCAAGCCGAATCTAAGCGGCAGCGTGATTTGTTATCGCAGAGAAGGACGGGGGTTAGAGATGGGTTCCAAGATGTCGTTAACCCGGTGCCACTGGAAGAAATTTTTTTAACACCGGTACCCGGTAACCGTGAAGGTAGAATTATAAAGAAACTTTGGGTGCAAGGGGAGGCTGGTGCCGGTAAAACAACACTTCTCGAATATATTGCTTACCTTTCCAGTCTGCCGGATCCCGCCTTAAAGCCCCCTTGGTTGCGGACAATAGATTTAGTGGTCATTGTTTACAGTAGTGACCTTACAAGCAGTACCGTCTTGAATCAAGAAGATGAAAACGCCGGAGATGTTGATCTCTTAAAAATAATCTGGCAATTAAGTTCAGTTTCTCATACTAAAACGGGCTTAACACAGGAAGATGTTGGTCGTTTGTATGAGGATTTTAAACGTCACAAGCAGCAGCTTAATGTGTTATATGTCGTCGATGCGGTAAATCAGACTTCTTTAAGGAATAGTAAGCCGCGTGTTAAAAATGCTTTTAATGTTTTATTCCAGCAGTCCTATGTCATTGCGAGTAGCCGGATTGCCCAAGCACCTAGCGCCTTTAATGCTGATCATGTTATTTGGGTGAAAGGGTTAGATCAAGCGGGACAGGAAGCTTATGTACGTCGTCAGTTCGAGCTTGAGCCAACGGAAACCCTGCCGGCCTCTTTTACTGATTTTTCTCGGAATTATCCTCAGCTAAAGTCATGGCTGGGTAATCCGACGTTATTAGAATTAATTTGTTTAATATTGAAATCAGATGGTTTTTCAGAATTTGAAGCGGATTATTTGGGGCAACTTACGCCACTTTATAATCATGCGATTAAACAATTGGTTTATGCTTGGTTTGGTGACATTGATACCCCTCCTGCACGGCTGAGACAGATATTTTTAACCATACAAGCCTTTTTGGCCAATATGGCACACCATGCTTTAGTTGAAAAAAATAGGGCGATTATTAGGCCGGATACTATAGAGTATTCATTGGCTGCACCGATATCCCAAGAGCCCGGTGCTCTGACGTTTTCTGCCTGTTTTCACCAGATGGGAATCGTTGTTGAGGAGTTGTTCAAGCGAATCGGTTTTTTAATCCCGACCAGCTATCATCATGATCCTTTACAACAGGATTATCGCTTTACGCATTTTACGATTCATGAGTATTTTGCAGCGATACGACTGAGCCAAACTTTATCAGCGCTCAACGGTGACTTGCTAAACGAACAAGTCGCCGGCTTAGGGAAGCGTTTTTATGATGATCCCGATACCTACGTGATGGTCTTTTTCGTAGGCCATGTGACGAGGATGTATCCGGATGCTGTCACCAACTGTGATGTAGCTGCACAACGCTACATACAGTATTGTTATCCGCCGACGATTGAGAATCTGGATTTTGTGACAGATCGCGCTAACCACAGGGGAGCTAAAAAACATATTTGGGCAGCGCAATTTTATCGTCATTGGGCGCAAGCACTTTCTGAAATCCCTACTGCTAAGTTTTACACCTTAACCAAGGCAGTTGTTGAGGAAATGAAACAAAATAGGGCGTTACAGGTTTGGCTTGAAGAAAAATTAGGTGCGGATGGTAGGCGTTTAGTCAGGGCATTAACTGATAATCCTGATGCAGTGTGGTATTACGCTTGGTTCTGTGCGGCAAGATTTGCCAATTTGGTATTATTAGCACAATATTCGCGTTGTCCCGGGGTTAACGTTAACTATCGAAGTGAGGAGGTAGGGTATACGGCTTTATTTTATGCACTGTCCGATTTTCCCGTGAATTTAGAAACACTTAACTATTTGTTATTCGAATTAAAAGTAGACGCTAATGTAAGGGACCAGAGTGTACAACGCTTTAATGCATTAATGTTTATGATGCGGCGAATGTTTTTAGACCAGGACAACCCTATTGTCCAAGCTCAGTTCAGTCACATTCTTACCTTGCTCCGTCGCGCGAATATGGATTTTAATGCTGTAGATGCCTTTGGTAGAACGGCGCTCATTAGTGCGCGGCGTGATTGCTATGTGAGAGACTTAATTGAAATCGGGGGTGCAGATATTAACCATGTTTCACCGGCAGTTGATAGAGATCTGCGTGGTGGTACGGTATTGCATATGTTGAATACAGAGATACCGCCTAATGAGGCCAACTATCAATTATATCTGCGCCATGGTGCAAATCCTTCTATTGTGGATGCAGATGGAAGAACGGCTACAGTTTCAGCAGAAAATAACGAGTTGCCGCCGGCAATAGCGGAGCTACTAAGGCAACACGCAGTCCGGCCGGTGGGTTATCACGAGCCGCCACGCATTATGATAGCGTCAGCTCAGAATACACAAGATCATTCCTGGAAATTATATAGCCTTACAGCTGCAGGTTTCTCGTTCTTATTACTTGCAGCGCTTTTAACATGGTATTACTTTTCAGAAGACAACGATGACCTTTCATTCAGTCCGTAATCGGAATTAACAAAAGCACCGGCCAAAATACCGTAACTACGCCTACAGATAAAATAGGGCTATGAATTGTTGTAAAACTCAGTTGCCCCGAATATTTGCAAATTGATATGGTGGCAAGTGAACTCCACTGCAAAATTTAACGTTTCCTCGCCACGTAATGGGGGGCTGGTCTGATATATTTTTGTATCGATCTTACAGATAAGCTAGTGGTACTATCATCTGCTAATTTGCCCGCTGTGATTTCCGAACTTTTGTCCATTGCCACCATGGCGTTTTTTCACCGGTTTTGGCTTCATGGATGATCGCAGCAAAAATATCCCATACACATGGGTCATGGGGTTGGCCTGTGATCTCTTGTAAACGCTCAAACAATTCATCGGCGTTGGCTTTTGCCAATTGCTTGACGCTATGAATGCCAAGTATTTCTAGGTCTTTAAAAGTAGCTGGGCCTACATTGGCGAGCTGGCGAAGCTCATGTTGAGCATTTTTATCAGCCATATCTTTATTTACTCTATTGGTGTACACAATTCTACGATAATACCATTCAAATCACGTACACTGGCAACAGTTTGCCCCCATGGCATTTGTTGGGGTTTGGCGACTTCTGTTGCACCAACAGCAATAGCTTTTTTGAAAGCAGCAGGGACATCATTTGTTAAAAATGCTATTTCAAAAGCAGGTGCCGGGTCTTTAAGGCGATTGCGCTTAAAGACCTTGCCATTGCTGCTAACAAAATCTTCTTGGGCAAACGCCAGAACAGTATGACCAGTTTCGCATTCAGCATATTGCCCGCTTTCATGCATGAAATGTTGTTTTAAGCCAAATGCTTTTTGATAAAATTCGATAGTTTTAATTACGTTTTCAACGTAAATGATCGTGTATCCTAATTTCATGATATAGCCCCAAAAATTTGTTGGTTAATATGGTGGCAGGTAAATTCTACAGAAAAATTTAAAGTTTCCTCACCACGTAACGGTGGATTGGCTTGATAAATTTCAGTGTCGATCATTACAGAAAATGGGGCAGTTGTTTTATCGGAGGACGATTCCCAATAGGCTTTAAACTCATTGAGGTGAATAAACGGTTTATCTTGCACTTGTGATTCAACGAAATGTAAATACTTTTGGGTTTCTGGTGACATCAATGCTTTTTCTAAAGCCCCGCGAGTGGCCTGGTCGAAAATATAAATATGCTGCTTCTGTTTCACAATATGCTGTTTCAAATGAAATGAAGCCATTTCACCGTCGGTACTCACAAGATAAGGTTTAACAATATTACTGATCGCATTAGAAATTTTGGAATTATCTTGCGTTTTATCTAGCATTAGTTTGATATCGCAATAGGGGAAAGAAGCGCGATACGCGATTTCTACTTTCATTGGTTGACCCACTTTGGCTTCGAGTTGTTCTGCAATTGTCGACTCACCAATACCCATTAACTTCCAGCGATACAATTGCAGATTGCTTCCAAAACCTGCTTTGAGCAAGCGAGGTAATACTTCAGCTTCAAAAATCGGAATACATTCCCGTGGTGGCCCAGGGAGCATAAAAATCAGCTTGCCGTGGTGTTCTAAAAAGCATGCATTCGCGCTGCCGTTAATATTTGTAATTACGCTCGCACTTGCTGGAAAATAACATTGTTGTTTGTTGTTGTCTGTTATGGGGATATCGCGTTCTTTAAAGCGGTCGAGTATGTGGTGCCAACTTGCTTCATCAAATTTTAATTCTTGGCCGGTGACATCTGCAATAATGTTACGGGTGATATCATCTGAGGTTGGGCCTAGCCCGCCGGTAGTAATCACGGCATCGTGGCGTTGCAATAAAAATTCAAACCCGGCTCGTAAATTATCATAGTGGTCATCGGTTACCACATGTTCGCCCACGGTAATACCATGTTCGAGCATCTGCTGTGCCATTTTTTGGGCATCAACATTGAGAATTTCACCATTAATGATTTCGGAGCCGGTAGCAAGAAAGCCGATTCGTGTTGATGACATAGGAAACCATGATAGTAGAGGGTGTGATTATTATTGCACCAAGTGATTTATTCTACAACCATAATGAGTTGATGATCGAAAAACGCTATTGAATAAAGTTGTCAGACATAGCAAACTATTTTTGTTTAGTAAATCACTATGAGGGAAAGGCGGAATGACTTTATTATTAACTTCTCCGAATTTTGCTTTGTTGTCATCAGTGGGAATACTGGGTACTGTAAGTGTTATTAGTCAATATCCTAATAACCACGCATTTAAAAAGTATGATATCAGCCATATCAAAGAATTAACAATACACGGCAATGCGCTTCAAGGCTTATTAAAAAAAATGATGGTAGATTTAAATAATGCGCTGAATAGCATCGCTTCAATGGGAGCATCTGAGATTTCTACAGCGCAATCTAACTTTAATGGCGAAGCTTCGATAATCAGGAAATTTATCATCTGTGAACTTATGAATATCGTACCTTTAGAGGATAAAGACGTTAACACTGATGTTGATAAGCAATATAAGGCTATTCAAAGTAATATTGATCTGTACAGGGTTCAAATAGCCAAGATCCTAGTTGAAATTAAAAGTATTTTATTTCCGCCTACTAGTCCGGTATCTCTTAGGCGGGGTGCAGGAGCAGATGCGGATGGTAGTCGTTGGGAAAATTTGATGACTTTAGGTTCGGGATTACGCTCCGGTAGTGCTGGAGTCGGAACGGATGTGACTTGGGTCGGTTCAGGATACGTTGCTGATTCCAGTGCCGGAAGTGCTTCCGGATTTTCCGGGGAGGGTGGTTCTGGAGGTCTGACCCTTGGTTCAGGATTCTTCGGGGCGCCTATTACCAGAAGTCTGGCCTTCGGATACTCAGCCACGGCTGGCGAAACTGTTGGAGCTTCTGTTGCTGCTCGTTTGAGAAGTCCGGAATCCTTTGGCCGCGTTACCGGCAGGAGAGGGGTGGCTCTCTTTGGTGCAGACTATTCTGCTGCTGTCGGCGCCGGAAGTATTTCAAGAGGTTCTACTAGTGGTGATTGGACAGGTATGATGATTGAGCAATTAAGAGGTTTAGCTCCATTCGATAACGAAGCTGAAGACATGGCATTAAGATCCTTTGAACGTCGTGTAAATGCTGTTGCTCGGGTAGTCGAACGTTCTGCTGGAACTGGCTCGGTAGAAGATGCAATCAATGCCCAAATTAGACGCACGAACACGGATTTTCGGTTACGGGCAATGAGGTATCAACT
>Ga0066639_10005961_pt1 | contig 10210 bp, 8 predicted proteins | sample CryGeyCG2114_010_2_FD_59504 | JGI IMG/M metagenome (GOLD analysis project Ga0066639, IMG submission 59504) | Groundwater microbial communities from aquifer - Crystal Geyser CG10_big_fil_rev_8/21/14_0.10 | ecosystem: Environmental > Aquatic > Deep subsurface > Groundwater | place: USA: Utah... | reverse complement strand
AGAATCGGCAGAAGCAGGTGTAAAACTTTTGCAGAAAAAGGGGATAGAAGTAATTATGATTACCGGCGATAACGCGCGGACAGCAAAAGCAATAGCCTCTAATTTAGGGATTAAAAGGATTCTTTCGGAAGTAATGCCCGGCCAAAAAGAAGCTGAAGTAAGAAAAATTCAATCCGAGGGAAAGGTTGTCGCAATGGTCGGGGATGGAATTAACGATGCACCGGCTCTTGCTGCCGCCGACGTAGGGATTGCCATGGGAACCGGTACAGATGTCGCAATAGAAGCCGCAGATATTACACTGATTAATAAAGACTTGAGATCAGTCGCTCTCGCAATTGATTTATCCAAAAAAACTATGAGGACTATAAAAATGAATTTATTCTGGGCATTTGCGTATAATGCCTTATTAATTCCCGTAGCTATGGGTGTGCTTTTCCCTTTTTTCGGTCTTTTACTTTCCCCTATTTTTGCATCCGTTGCTATGGCTTCAAGTTCAATTTCTGTTGTTTCCAATTCATTACTTTTGAAACGCTTTAAATTTAATTATTAACATGTATGAGAATAACCAACTGATACGCACGGATCTAAAAGTGAGCGGTATGAATACCGCAAACGAAGAAATCATGGTCTCAAATCTTCTCGGTAAAATCGAAGGGGTTGTAAGAGCATATGCCCATCACAAACATAACAAGGCGGAAATTTATTCATCTAGGGAAATTACAATTGAGGAATTCCAGGAGTCTCTCAGCGGTTTTAATTTTAAAGTCCAGCCTTGGAGTGATAGGGAAAAAGCCGAAATTGCCTCCCAAAAAAATTCGTCGGTCACGGATTATTTCAAACTTCTTCCAATTCTTATTCTTTTTGCCGGGCTTTATTTTGCCTTCACAAGGCTCAATCTTGTACCGCAAAGCCAGTCTATCGGAAGCACTAGTCTCTGGGTGATTTTCCTGACAGGCCTAACGGTTGGCGGCCTAACTTGTCTCGCGGTTCAGGGCGGCCTTCTGGCATCGGTTATAGCCGAAAGGGAGGAAGAGAGTTCAATGGGCAAAGGAACAGCTAAACATGCCCTCTATGCAACTAGCGCTTTTCTTGTTGCAAAATACATTGCCTATATAGCTCTAGGCTTTCTTTTAGGATCATTTGGAGGAGCCCTAAATATTGGCGGTCGAGTCCAAACAATAATGCAGCTGGCAGCCGGAGCCTACATGATTGCCGTTGCCCTCAACTTATTAAATATCCATCCTATTTTCAGGTACGTTATTATCCAGCCCCCGAGATTTTTAACAAAACTTGTCAGGAACCAGTCAAAATCAAAAGATTTATTTGCACCGGGTCTTTTGGGGGCGATGACAATTTTTATCCCTTGCGGGACAACAATCGCAATAGAGGCCTTAGCAATAAGCAGTGCCAACGGCTTTATCGGAGCAACAATAATGGCCATATTTATTTTAGGGACAATGCCCTTGTTCTTTGGAATCGGATTTATAACCTCAATTTTAGGTGAGGCATTTAAAACGAAGTTTCTTAAACTTGCGGCTATCGCTGTCATTTATCTGGGTGTTAACTCCATAAACGGATCGTTAGTTGTCCTCAATTCACCTTTGACACTGCAGGCGATTGCCGAAAATTTCCCGCAAATTAATCTCACTTCCGAAAATGAAAACCAAAAAACGGAGGCGGCAACAACTCAGAATGCACTAATAGAAGTTTCTCCTAATGGTTACAATCCAAATTATATTAAGGTCAAAAACAATCAGGAAGTAACCCTAACACTTAAAAGCAAAGGTGCCTATAGCTGTGCCTCGGCTTTCCGGATTCCTTCACTCGGAATTAAGAAAAACGTTGGGTTTAACGCTACGGAAACTGTTACTTTCACCCCAACCAAAAAAGGCAAAATAGGCTTCAGTTGTGCAATGGGTATGTACAGGGGGGTGATAGAGGTAGTCTAAAAAAATATGATTAAGAAAAAATTAAAAATTGACGGCATGCACTGCTCATCCTGCGCAATGGATATCGACATGGAACTCGAGGACTTGGAAGGAGTAAAAGAATCAAAAACCAGCTATGCGAAGCAGGAGTCCGAGGTGGAATTCGACGAAGCTATGTTGGGGCTCGATCAAATCATCAAGGCAATTGAAAAATCAGGCTACAAGGCAAATATCCTAACTGATTAAATTGCGGCAGATCCCGGCTCAAAACGAAGTCTTGGCCAAGCAAAACTCTGTTTCTCCTCAATCGGCTCCGCGACCGGCTCTTCTTGTTTAGCAACAACTTCTCCGAGATTACTCAACGTATTCAAGCATAAAGTTACTGGATGCTGCGCCAGCTGTTTCGATCTTTCTTCATAGTAACCCTTCGTATATCTAGTTTCTTCCGGGTCATCCTCAAGACTGCGAGACCCGACATATTCATTGTGAAGGTCTACAATTAACTGAGTGGGAAAGTCTACCCTGTTCTTTTCGAGTGCTTTTGGGTCGGGATCACCATCTGAATAAACCCCGGCAACCTTTTCCATATTTGAGACCGAAACAGGTTCCCCAATAATCAAGGTAGCCTTATGTTCAGCTTTTCCTCCTTTAATATAGCGAAAAAACCCAGAAAGACCCCCTTGCCATTGTTTATCAGTCCCCCTAAATGCGACAGGCACTAAATAAGTTTTTCCTTCCCACCAGCGAACAGAACCCCACCTTGCCGGCTGCATTTCAACGGAATGTGTACCCTGCATAACCGCTATGCCTACTTGACTCTGACGAACGTGTTCCTGTGCTTTGGAATTCATTCTTGACTTCTTCTTGTCTCCGCCATACTTATGCGGATTGACAGACTCAACTCTTAGGCCCAAGCTATATGAGAGAGCGCGAATCGGAACTCCTATTATTGGATTGTTTGAATATTTTTCTGAAATTATCAACGTACCCATAAATTCCTGCAAATCCTGCTCCTTTGAGACAACAGCGGCATATGTTGGAAAATCACCGTAGGAAGGGTGGTTTGGTAAAATAATCGCTGTCTCCCCTTGAGCAAGTAATGCTCTTAAATTGCGCGTTTTTTCTGCTCCGGTTTCAGGGTTAAATCCGGTAAGGTTTTCGATACCAAATATTTCGTAGTTAACAGATCTCCTACTGAGCCAGTTTCTAATTCTTTTTTGCACCCAATTACCTCTTGGCTGCGCTTCGACCTCTTTATTCATTCCTGAGAATCTTAAAACATTGTCAAAGCACAATCAAGTTCAGTTTTGAGGCCATAAGAGTTAAACTTACCGTATATAACCGTATATAAAGTGAAGGCTCTTTCATACTTTTTGATTATTATTCTCCCCCCTCTAATCATCCTTTCCAACTTTTATTATCTATTCTTTAATTTTAATTATTGGCAAAAACTGCTCCAAAAATCGGGCGCCTATCAAACTTTTACAAAAGAAGAGACAGATCTTAAGGCTAAAAATGTTCTGGGATTCTACAAAAATAAAAACGCTCTGGACAATGATTTTTTCTCAAGCCGGTCAGTCCAGCACTTAACAGATGTAAAAAGGGCACTATATCTATCTCTCGGTTATTTTATCCTTTCGTTTACTGTTTCAGGGATAATCATTGCCCATCTTCTTATTAGAAAGAAAACAAAACTTTTTTTGCTGTCACTCGCAATCGGATTCGGTATTACCGCAGTCCTCATATCAGCGCTTGGCTTAGGTTTAGCTAAAGGGTTTGACCGGTTCTTTTTAATTTTTCATAAAACGGTTTTTACCAATAACCTTTGGGCTTTTCCTCCAGACGACAATTTAATAAAACTCTTCCCAACACAGTTTTTCGTTCTATTCGCAGACAGGTTGGCTATCCAAATTATCTTGATATCAGTATCAATATCCGTTCTAGCATTTATTTTCAGAAAGAAACTTTATGATTCCGCCTAAAATATCAATCGGCCCCCTGACAGTTCATCTTTACGGAGTAATAATGGCGCTGGCTATTTATGTGGGTTATCTACTTGCAAGAAAAAGGGCAAACTTTTACAAAATTCCCCTGAAACATTTTGAAGATCCTATATTGCTTGTACCGCTAGTTTTGGGTTTTGCATTAGCCCGCTCCTATCACGTTTTAGATAATATTAGCTACTACTCCCAGAATTCTTTGCAAATCTTTAATCTTGCAGGCGGAGGGATGGGAATCATGGGAGGAATATTGGGGATTTTTCTAGGTTTTGCTATTGTCGCCAAAATTAAAAAATTAAAAGTATTAACAGTTTTTGATTTGGTCGCTCCGTCGGTTCTTTTAGGGCAGGCAATCGGCAGAATCGGAAACTGGATTAATCAGGAAGGATTCGGTCCGCCGACTAATTTACCTTGGGGTGTTTTCATCAATCCACAAAACCGCCCCATACAGTTTTTCGCCAGTAGTCACTTTCATCCGACTTTTTTTTATGAAGCGATTTTAGATCTAGCCTTTTTCTTCATCTTGTTAAAACTATCAAAAAAATTAAAAAACCCCGGTCAAACTTTTGCTTTGTACCTAATGCTATACGCAGTAGGGCGTCTTGCTGCCGAATTTTTCCGTATCGACACTTTTATTCTTTCAGGAATAAAAGTGGCATATGTTATCTCAACCCTGCTTATTATTATCGGCTTTCTCCTTTTCTTCCAAAAGGCGAAGTCAAAGAGTTGACTCCAAAGAATAACTTCGCAGTTTTATTCTCAACGAACAAAGTTTTGCGAAGTAGTCTTACGGGATTGACTTTCGTTAGCACTCATGTTATCTTAACTGCTAACCTTTCGATATCCTAAAGGCTTGTTAAGGCTGATAGAATATAAGAAAAGAAGGACGGATGGCTATATTTCCTGAACAGCAAAAAACAAGACTAAAAAGCGAAATTCCGATAGTACCTCTGCGGGATACCGTCGTTTTCCCCTCTTCAATGGTTCCAATTACAGTCGGCCGTGCCAAAGTAAAACTTGGTTTGGACAGCTCATGGGCCGGAGACCGTATAGCGGTTTTTGTAGCCCAGAAAAATCCCAGAATAGAAAATCCTGCACCCAATGATATTTACTCGGTTGGTACAGTCGGCCTGATCCGTAGGCTCTGGAAGGTAGACAACGAATACAATTTGGCAGTTGAAGGATTAAGCAGGGTTTACCTTAAAGAATTCGTCCAGATTGAGCCGTATTTGGCGGTTAAAGTGGAAGAAATCCCCGAGCTTACACAAAAAACGGAAGAAACGGAAGCCCTTTTCAGGAACATTCTCGCCAAAATTAAAAAGTACGGTGAACTGGGAGGAGTATTAACACTCGAATCATCAATCCATATTTTTTCCACCGACGACCCAAATCAACTGGTTAACATTATTGCCGCGTCAATCGAACTCAAGACTGCCGACAAACAGCAGATTCTCGAAACGGTCGATACCAAAGCAAGGCTTTCCCGTCTTTCAGATCTTTTAACCCGCGAAATAAGAATCCTTGAAATTTCTACCAAGATAGATTCAGAAACCCAGGAAAGGGTAGGAAAGGTTACAAAAGAAGCCATTCTCAGGGAGAAAATGAAATCGATTGAAAAAGAACTTGGAGAGGATGATGAAGGCAGGGAACTGGTTGAACTCAGAAAACAGATTAAGGCATCGGGAATGCCGACAGAAACCAGAATAAAGGCAGAAAGGGAACTATCAAGGTTGGCAAAAATGTCTTCATATAATCCCGAATCTTCCTATATAAGAACGTACCTTGAATGGTTGGTTGATCTCCCATGGCAGGTTAAGGACCGAAAAGGAGCTGATGTCGACTTTGCGGCAAAAGTACTGGATGAAGACCACTACGGACTGCCAAAGGTAAAGGAAAGGATCCTCGAATACCTTGCCGTCCATAAATTAGTCGGCAAAATTAAAGGCCCGATCCTTTGTTTTGTCGGTCCCCCGGGTGTTGGCAAAACTTCAATCGGCAAGTCAATTGCCCGAGCTCTAGGTAGAAAATTTATTAGAGTTTCGCTGGGCGGCATTCACGACGAAGCCGAGATCCGCGGCCACAGAAGGACGTATGTCGGGGCCCTGCCGGGAAGAATTCTTCAGGGGATCAAAAATGCCGGAACCAAAAATCCGGTTTTTATGCTGGATGAAATTGATAAAGTCGGAACAGATTTTAGGGGAGATCCATCCTCCGCTCTTTTGGAAGCGCTTGACCCCGAACAGAACAATTCATTTTCGGACCATTACCTTGAAGTCCCATACGATCTTTCCGACGTTATGTTTATCACGACTGCAAACGTTTTGGACACAATCCCCCCGGCACTTCGTGACCGTCTGGAGATAATCGCATTTCCTGGTTATACCGAAGACGAAAAATATCACATAGCAAAGAAATATTTAGTCCCTAAGCAGGTAGAAGCGCACGGTTTAAGTAAACAAAAAATTGAACTGGCTGATGGCACCCTTCGCGAAGTTATCAACAAATACACCAGGGAAGCAGGAGTCCGTGAACTGGAGCGGGAGATTGCATCCATAATGAGAAAAGTAGCTAAGAAAATAGCTACAAAAGAGAGGGATAAAAAATTGAAAATCGACCCGAGACAACTTCATACATACCTCGGAGCCCAGAAATTTACAAAAGCGATTGCCGAAACTAAGGACGAAATAGGTATGTCAACAGGTCTTTCCGTAACTGCGGCGGGCGGTGAAATTTTATTTGTCGAAATAACAATAATGCCGGGCAAAAGTCAGCTGATTTTAACCGGACAATTAGGTGACGTAATGAAAGAATCTGCTCAGGCCGCACTTTCCTACGTAAAATCAAGGGCAAAAGTGCTTGGAATAAACGATAAGATATTTAGTAAATCAGACATCCACATCCATGTTCCCGAAGGCGCTGTTCCCAAAGAAGGCCCTTCAGCGGGTATCGCAATCACCACTGCCTTAGTCTCGGCTCTCTCCAAAATCCCAGTCAGAAAAGAAGTTGGAATGACAGGGGAAGTTACATTAAGAGGTAGGGTTCTGGAAATTGGAGGAGTCAAGGAAAAAGTTCTTGCCGCTCACCGTGCAGGCCTTACAACCGTTATTCTGCCTAAATCAAACGGAAAAGATTTGGATGACCTCCCCAAAAACGTCAAAAGGGATTTACAGTTTATTCTTGCAGAACATATGGATGAAGTCCTAAAGGTAGCCTTGACCAGAGCACTTCCCAAAGAAAAAACCCAAATATCAACCGAAGATAAAGGCAAAACCTCCGAAGCTTTTGTTCCTCAAAGTGCATAGCTAGTTGAAATAAAAGGTAAAAGTTTTGTATTATTCGTGAAAAGAAGTTAATGCTTCCATAAAAAATTAGTGGATTTGTCAACCATTTATCCAAATCTCGCTCTGCCTCTTACACTAGCCGCTTCCGTGGCGGCAATCCTCTATGGGGTTATAACCTCTTTCAGAATTGTTTCACTAAGTGCGGGTTCGGCAAAAATGAGGGAAATTGCTGATGCTATTGCCCAGGGAGCCGGTGCCTATTTATCAAGGCAGTATAGGGTAATCGGAATTGTCGCCCTCATTATCTTTCTTGCACTTTGGGCCCTCTTGTCATTTTCGGTCGCCATAGGCTTTTTGATCGGTGCTGTTGCTTCTGCGGCTTCAGGCTTTATTGGTATGAATATTTCCGTCAGGGCAAATGTCAGAACGGCGGAAGCCGCTAAAAAAGGCCTGGCCAAAGCCCTTTCTGTAGCTTTTTTCGGAGGGTCCGTCACCGGTCTTATGGTTGTCGGTTTGGCGCTTCTTGCCGTATCAGGATATTTTGGGGCATCGGGCGATATTCAGGGATTAGTAGGGCTGGGTTTCGGGGGTTCTCTTATTTCTATTTTTGCCAGGCTTGGCGGCGGTATCTACACAAAAGGAGCCGATGTCGGAGCCGATTTGGTTGGTAAAACAGAAGCGGGGATTCCGGAAGACGACCCCAGAAATCCTGCAGTTATCGCGGACAATGTTGGAGACAACGTTGGGGATTGTGCCGGAATGGCAGCAGACTTATTCGAAACATACGCTGTAACTTTGGTTGCGGCAATGCTTTTAGGTAATCTGCTTTTCCCAAACTTCATCGGCGCTTTGCTCTATCCTCTGGTACTTGGGGCTGTTGGAATTATCGGGACCATAGTAGCCAGTTTTTTCGTAAAACTTCCCCGCAATAAAAGCATTATGGGAGCGCTCTATGTGGGACTGATTGTAGCAGCCGCGATTGCGGCTATCGGTTTTTATCCTGCCACAAACATAATTATGAGCGGGAATGGGATTTACGATCCGATGAATTTATATTTGGCATCTCTAGTCGGAATAATCCTAACCATTTTTATGGTATTAATTACGGAATATTACACTTCAACGCGGTTTAACCCGGTTAAAAACATCGCTCAGGCTTCCGAAACCGGCCATGCAACAAATATAATTGCCGGACTAGTAGTCTCCACCAGATCAACTTTTTGGCCGGTTATAGCTATTTGCGCATCCATTCTAACTGCCTATTCCCTTGCCGACCTCTACGGAATAGCAGTCGCTGCAGCTTCCATGCTGTCTTTAACGGGAATAATCGTTGCAATTGATGCTTACGGGCCTATAACGGATAACGCAGGCGGGATTGCGGAAATGGCTAAACTGCCGAAGTCTGTGAGGGATGTAACCGATCCTCTGGATGCCGTCGGTAATACTACAAAAGCAGTTACTAAGGGATATGCAATAGCTTCTGCTGGACTGGCAGCCCTAGTATTATTTGCCGCTTTCTCCCAAGAATTAATCGCAAGGGGGGCAAAAGTGGATTTTGCTATCTCGGATCCGAACGTGCTTGTAGGTCTCCTGCTGGGTGCCGCGCTACCGTTCCTTTTCGCCTCATACGCACTTGAAGCCGTCAGAATTGCAGGCGGTGAAGTAGTTATTGAAGTAAGGCGTCAATTTAAGGAAATTAAAGGAATTTTATCGGGAAAGGCAAAACCAGAATACGACCGGGCTGTTGATATAGTCACGCAAAAAGCACTTAAACTGATGATAGTCCCTGCACTTATTCCGGTTATAGCACCGATTATTGTCGGTTTTGCCCTGGGTCCCAAAGCACTTGGCGGCTTATTAATTGGCTCAATTATTTCCGGAATTTTTGTAGCTCTTTCAATGACAACGGGTGGGGCGGCATGGGACAATGCCAAAAAATATATTGAGTCAGGAAATTTTGGTGGCAAAGGTTCCCAGGCCCATAAAGCCGCAATTACCGGTGATACCGTCGGTGATCCTTATAAAGACACAGCTGGGCCTGCGATAAATCCAATGATAAAAATCATAAATATTGTAGCGATTCTGCTTATTCCTTTTTTACTTTAGTAAATTATTTTACGGGGACTTGGGCTTGGACTGAAATATACAGAGGGTGTTGATTGAGATTCTTTCGGTTCCTCCGTTTCTTTCGGTTTTAAATTTTTTACACTCTCGAACCGGTCGCTAAGTCCAGGTTGAATTTTATTAATTACAATTACAGTCTGCTTAAAGCTTTTGATAGAGTCTGCCATCGCATTGTAATAATTCTCATCCTCATCGGAAATGGAATACATTTTGGCAAGCAGGACTTCATGATATTTCAGTACGTCGGCTGTTGTGCCGATAAGCCCAGCTATGTCCTGGTTTTGCGATCTGGCCTTTTCAAATTCATGCGCCATTCTATCCATCAGCTTTTTGTACGATTTTGAAGAACCTACTGCTTTCGATGACTTTTTTTCGTTCGTGAGAATATATGCTTCATTAAGTCTTTTTCCTGCTATTCTCAGATCGTACTCGGCCTTTTTTGCCGAAGACGGTTTAAAAAAATGCGTAATTGATTCCTTGATTCTCACTAAATATGCAAGATTACTTCCGGCGGCAAACCTTAAAGGAGTAATTTCCCCCACCGCTTCATTTACCTGTGGACCGGTAACTTGCGGCATGCCCAAATCTTCATGAGCAAGAATGTTTTTGGAAAAAAACAATACGCCTAAGGCAATAAAAAAGCAGACTAAAACAACTCGCATAAAAAGTAGCCCCAACCGGAGTCGAACCGGTGTTACCAGGATGAGAACCTGGCGTCCTAGGCCACTAGACGATGGGGCCGCAAAAGCCGAACTTGATTATATCGAAGCTAGAAGCGCGATTCAATGACCTCTTACCTATTTCTTACCTGATTCTTATTGTCTAGGTCGCGATACATTGAGAACGGTTTGTAAGTAATATTTCGTATAGATATACT
>Ga0066639_10005960_pt1 | contig 10210 bp, 12 predicted proteins | sample CryGeyCG2114_010_2_FD_59504 | JGI IMG/M metagenome (GOLD analysis project Ga0066639, IMG submission 59504) | Groundwater microbial communities from aquifer - Crystal Geyser CG10_big_fil_rev_8/21/14_0.10 | ecosystem: Environmental > Aquatic > Deep subsurface > Groundwater | place: USA: Utah... | reverse complement strand
TGAATTGTACCTAACAGAAAACCTTTAGGGGGTTGCAATCGTTTCTAGAACTTACGAAGGTGTGGATATACTTTAAAACATGCTGTACATGATGCAGTAGATGAAATAACTAAGGATGGACAACACAATTCTTATGAAGTTTTTAAAGAACTTACTGAAAAGACTGAAATTAAACCAACTGATCTGGATTTGTCTTTGCTATATGAATTTGAGCCAAAAAGCTGGGAGGAATTGCTTAATATTGCAAGTCGTTTAATTATTGAACAAGAAATAGAAAATCGATTTCCACAAATAGTTGAAGAATCTGAACGCAGATGGGATCAGTTTGACCCCCAGTAAATTGTTGCAAATTTAAAGCGGAGTAGTATAAAATTGAATTTGATGAAAATTTTCAGCGGTTCTTCAAATAAACCCCTTGCAGAAAAAATTTCAAAAGAATTAAGTATTAATCTTTCTCCTTTGGAAATTCATATTTTCCCGGACAGCGAAAGAAGGGTAAGACTTTTAGATGATGTAATGGGCGAGGATGTAGTCGTTGTTCAAACATGTTCTCAGCCTGTTGAAGCAAATTATATGGAGCTCTTTTTTATAATAGATGCCGTAAAAAGAAACGGAGGAAAAAATATTACGGCAGTTGTTCCATATCTTGGTTATCAAAGACAGGACCATGTTTTCAGAAGCGGGGAAGCAGTATCCCTTTTGGTAATTATAAAAATGCTCGAAACAGGGGGAGTCGGGAAACTTATTGCTTTTGATCTTCATTCAGTCAAAATCCCCGAGCTCTTTAATATTCCGGTTGCTCATCTTTCTGCCCTTCCTGTATTTGCAGAAAAGATTAAGGAAGAGGGCTGGGATAAGGATTCAATTCTTGTTGCGCCAGACATGGGAGCCATAAGACGGATAAAGCTTATCTCAGAAATGCTAAATGGCGCAAAGTTTGCTGTTATTGAAAAAGAGAGGGATTTGGAAACAGGAGAGGTAAAGGTTCAAAGTGCCGAAGGACTTAATCACCATAAGCGGGCAATAATAGTTGATGATATGATTTCAAGCGGAGGAACAATAGCAGTTTCTGCTGAATTTTTAAGAAAAAACGGAGTGGAGGAAGTAATTGTTTTTGCAACCCATCCTGTTTTCTCCAAAGAAGCGCCAAATATTCTTCAAGAAAGTGCTGCAATAAAAAAAGTTTATGTTACAGACTCGATTGATATTCCAAAAGACAAAAGATTTGAAAAACTTGAAACCCTCTCAATTGCCAAAGTAGTGGCAGATGAGTTAAAATCCTAAGAATGAGGATTCCAAAGGCAATACAGAATTTAATTGAGTCTTTTGAAAAACTTCCGGGAGTTGGGCCGAAAAGTGCACAAAGGCTTACTTTTTATCTTTTGCACGTACCTCAATACGAACTTGATAAGTTTGCTAATTCACTCCAAAACCTTAAAAAAGAGACTGTTTTATGTTCAGCATGTTTTACAGTAGGAGAAGAAACCCCTTGCTCAATTTGTTCTGATCCTAAACGGGATAAATCAATAGTTTGTGTAGTCGAGGAGCCTTTGGATGTTTTAGCTTTGGAGAAAAGCAGAAACTTTAATGGGCTTTATCATGTCCTTCATGGCAAAATTGATCCGCTTAACAATATTGGTCCGGATGAGATATATATAAGACAATTAATCGATAGGGTTTCAAAAGAAACAGGTGTTCAGGAAATAATTCTAGCCACTAATCCTACAATGGAGGGGGAAGCAACGGCAATGTACATTAGCAAACAGATAAAACAGAATACAGAAAACGGAAGACAAATTAAAGTTACTAGGATTGGAAGGGGGTTGCCTACAGGTGCTGACATTGAATATGCAGACGAAACCACTTTGCAAAGAGCAATGGAAGGCCGAAGCGAGTATTAAAATTAATGATAAAGAAAAAGGAAGTTTTTAAACAACTTAAAAAAATAATTGATCCGGAGCTTAATGTTAATATTGTTGATCTTGGTTTGATCTACGGGGTGGACATAGATCAGAATAAAAAGTCAGTTGATGTTAAGATGACTTTGACAACTCCCGGGTGTCCTTTGTCTTTTTACTTTCAAGAGTGGGTGACGGATGCTGTAAAAAAAATAAAGGAAGTTAAAAATGTTACAATAAATTTAGTCTGGGAGCCTGCCTGGACACCTGAAAAGATGTCAGAGAAGGCAAGGGAACAGCTAGAGGTATGAAAATAAATAAAGGGGGAGTAATTGGGGGAATTTTGGAAAGCGGCGGAAGTATTGCAAAAAAAAGCGGTAAGGCAATTGCAAAAACTCCGGGTGGAATGTTGAAAATTGCTGCTTCCCAAATGGGTTTTGATCAAGGTGAACAGGATAAAGCACTGGAAACTGCCTCTCAGGGTGGATCTGCTCAGAATACCGCCCAAACACAGGATGTGGTGGAATATTTATACGGTTCGGCCCAAAAATCCCAAAATCAGCAACAGACAAAACCTCTTGCATCAGGTACTGCGGATAAAGGTTCAAACCTTAAAAAAGAGGAAAAATCAGCAGGAGGAATTAGGGATCAATTAGGGGTTGGTCAGTTGATAAAGCCTGGGGATCATCCCGAACTTTCTAATAAAACTCCTGAAGAGCTTAAGAAAATTACAGAGTTAAGACAAATCCTTCATAAGGACTATTACGAAAAATTGACAAACAATAAACAGCAGCAGGATGAAAGACCTTCTGAAAAAGTTGAAAGGGAAGATGAGGAAAAAGAACAAAAAGAATTAGAACTTGAAAAGAAAAAACCAAAAGATCTTCCAATTGCAGCAAAAAGAGGAAGGCAAAGAGTAGAAAGATTAAAAGGAGTTAGCGGATGAGAATTTACAATACTCTATATAAAAAAACAGAAGAATTTAAGCCGATTAATCCTCCAAACATAGGTATTTATACTTGTGGACCGACAGTTTACAGGGAAGTCCATATCGGAAATTTCCGGACTTATCTTATGGCAGATTTTTTAAGAAGAACCTTAGAGTATAACGGTTTTAATATCAATCACGTTAAGAACATTACGGATGTTGGTCACATGCGGACAGCAGGTCAGAATGAACAGCAGATAGATCCTGTAATCGAGGAAGCATTAAAAAAAGGTAAAACACCTAAGCAGATTGCAGGATATTATACAAAATTATATCTAGATGATGAAGAAAAACTAAACATTAAAAAAGCATCAATTTATCCCAAGGCCTCAGAGCACGTTGTGGAGATGATTGAAATTATTAAAATTCTTCTTAAGAAAGGACTGGCTTATGAAACAGACGGCACTATTTATTTTGATGTTAAAAAATTTAAAAATTATGGCAAGCTTTCGGGAAACACTTTGGATAAAATGGACAAACTCTTAAAAGCCGTTAGAATCTCTGTTGAAACAGATAAAAAAGACAGTGCAGACTTTGCTCTTTGGAAAAAAGCAGAGTCTGGACGTCTTATGAAGTGGGATAGCCCATGGGGAGAGGGTTTTCCGGGTTGGCACATAGAATGTTCTGCTATGAGCACAAAATATTTAGGTAAAACAATAGATATTCATACAGGAGGAGAAGATAATATTTTTCCTCACCATGAGGATGAAATTGCACAGTCAGAGGGAGCATTTGGTGTGAAATTTGTAAATTATTGGTTTCATTCCAGACATCTGTTGGTTGATTCGGAAAAAATGGCAAGATCAAAAGGAAATGTTTATTTAATCTCAAATATCGAGGAGAAGGGTTTTGACCCTTTATCTTTCAGGTATCTTACAATGACTGTTCATTATAGAGCCAAAATGAATTTTACATGGGAGGCGTTGGAAGGGGCACAAAAAGCATTGGATCATCTTCGTTCAAAAATTTCAGAATGGGCCGAACCTAAAACGGGATGTGCTGAGTTTGAGGGAAGGTTTTTGGAAGCAATAAATAATGATTTAAACATGCCTGAGGCTCTGGCTGTTGTTTGGGAGCTTATAAAATCAGATAATCCGGAAAGCGCAAAAAAACAAAGCCTTTTAAAGCTTGATAAGGTTCTGGGACTGGATCTGGAAAAAGTATCAAAGAAAGGAAAAGTATCAATAGTTCCGGAGGAAGTTCGGGAGCTAATAAAAGAAAGAGAACAGTTAAGAAAGCAGAAAAGGTTTCATCTGGCAGATGGTGTCAGAGGGAAAATAAGAAAAATGGGTTTTGACATTCAAGATAAAGAAGATGGGACAACGGATGTTAAGAAAATTTAATGCTGAGTGTGCTATTTTTCGTAAGCTTCAATAGTTTTTTTAACTATATTAATTGGAATCGCAAAGCCTATATTTTCTCCGACAGCTGCTATTGTATTTACTCCGATTGCTTTTCCGGAAGAATCAAAAAGAGGCCCTCCTGAATTTCCGTAATTTATTGCTGCATCTGTCTGAATAAGATGAGTCAGCCTGTCTTTTTTTGTTCCATTTGACGGATCATCAACTATTATATCTCTGTTTAATCCCGAGATTATGCCCACCGTTACAGAGTTGCTAAGTTCTCCGAGGGCAGTGCCTACTGCAATTGCCATTTGTCCTACTTTTACATCATCCGAGTTTGCAAAATCAACAGGATTTAAGTTATTTGCCTGGACTTTTAAAATAGCCAATTCATAATCCGGATCTCTGTAAATATTGTTTACTTTTATTTTTTTATTATCTTTTGTCATTACAAAATATGCTGCGCTTTGGTCTTTTACCACATGTTTTGCAGTCACAATAAGCCCGTCATTTGAGACTATAAATCCTGTTCCGATATTCCATATTGTTTCCTGTTTTTTAGCTTGGGTTTTAAAACCCGGGAAACCGGTAAAGCTTGCAAAGAGGCTTTTCGGTTTAAAAGAATGAAATAAACTATCCAAACTCCCATTACCGGAACCGGGCGTACCTGAGAGAGCCTGTTCTTTTTCTATAACAATTGTGACAACAGAGGGGGAATTTTTGTCTATAACGTCAACAATAACCGTTTCATTTTGAGTTAATGCAAAAGCTATTTCCGGATTAAAAAAAGGAAAAATGAGCATTGAAAGAATTACTAAAAAAGCAAATATTTTTTTCATAATTTGCGTCCTGAATTAATAATATTTCTGATAAGTTCATTATTTAAAATTATAAAGAGGCATTGTAATACATAAGATAAGAATTAATAGGAAAATTGTAAGAAAATTTATCCTGCACCCTTTTAGTCAAACAGTTCAATAGTTATTAATATTAAGTTTAAAAAAGGTGCAGGGATGTATGTGTTAAAATAGGATTTATGGATCTTATAAAATATGAAAAAAAGTTTTCAACAAGAAAAAAAAGCTATAAAAAATTAAAACTTTTTTTTGTTTTGCTCACTATAATTTTCGTCACATATTTACTATTTTCAACAAAAGTAAAATCAAAAAATAATTCCTCTTCTGCTCTTATTTCCCCTTTAGGACCTTTAGAAAAATCTATAAAAACATTTCAGACTCTTTTTAATCCCGGACTTTCTGAGGTTGTTGAAAAATCTTTAGAAAACGCAAAAGGGGAATATGCAGTTGTTGTAAAAGAGTTGCCAAACGGCAAAACATTTTTTTACAATGAGAAAAAAGTTTACGATTCGGCAAGTCTTTATAAGCTATGGGTGATGGCAGTTGTATTTAATCAGATTAAAAGCGGTTCGTTAAAAGAGTCAGACATGTTAGAGAAAGAAATTGCTGATTTAAATACGAAGTTTGATATTGCAACAGAATCTGCAGAGCTTACAGAAGGAGACATAAGTTCCACTGTCAAACAGGCGCTAGAACAAATGATTGTAATTTCGCATAATTATTCCGCTCTATTACTCGCAGACAAGGTAGGAATAGGCAAGATTGCAGAATTCTTAAAAGAAGAAGGATTTTTGCAGTCAAGCATTAAAGCTCCGCCTAAAACAAATGCGGAAGATATAGCCTTTTTCTTTGAAAAACTTTATAAAGGTAAAATTATTGACAGGGAGTATTCTGATAAAATGCTTGATCTTTTGGCAAAGCAGCAACTCAACGACAGAATCCCAAAACTTTTACCAGAGGGGACAAAAGTTGCCCATAAAACAGGGGAGTTGGAAGGGGTAAAACACGACGGTGGAATTGTTTATTCACCAAAAGGGGACTATATAATAGTTTTAATGTCCCAGAGTAATAATCCTCTTGGTGCTGCAGAAAGAATGGCAGATATTTCAAAAGCAGTTTACGATTATTTTAATAATTAACGGGTTTGCGGACATTTAGAGTATCCATGTTCAGTAGACTTATAAGGAGTTTCTGCTACTTGATGCTCTACATTAATTGGATCCTGGAATGCTTCTTGTAAAATTATATCTTCGGCAGAAAGAGCACTTTTTGGCCTCTCTATGGTAACTGTTCCACATTCTCTCGGTTCTCTCGTATGAGGTCTTTGAGGTAATCCCTTTGACGCGATGAACTGAAAAGCGTCGTCTCCTATCAAACTTGGTTCTACTTCTTGAATACTTTTCATTGGCTTGGATTCTAGCACTAAGTTTTTTAAAATACAAGCTTTTCTTTCAACAATCATACAGAGTCTTTTCTCTAACTTTAATTTATGCTCTTATATTGAAATTATGGGAAAAGGATTCCGCTTGGGAAAAATTCTAGGCATTGTTATCGATATAGATTGGAGCTGGATATTAATTTTCTTTCTAGTGACATGGAATTTGGCTTTTGGAATTTTTCCGGCGTTTCATCCCCAGTGGAGTCTTTTCTTAAACCTTGCCATGGGAGTTATTGCCTCACTTTTATTTTTTGGATCAGTTTTACTTCATGAACTGGCTCATTCTACAGTTGCAAAAGCAAGGGGAATTCCTGTTTCAAAAATAACTCTTTTTCTTTTCGGAGGAGTTGCAAATATCCAAAAAGAACCAACAAGCCCTAAAACAGAATTCTTAATGGCAGTTGTGGGTCCTTTAACCAGCATAATTCTGGGTCTGATTTTTGTTTTCTTAGGAGGAATAAACACTGCTCTCCAAATCTTTGGTAATTTCGAGACTTCTTTTTCAAAATTAAGCCCATTATCAACGCTATTAATTTGGCTTGGAACCATAAATATTTTAGTGGCGTTATTTAATTTAATTCCCGGATTTCCATTAGATGGGGGACGGGTATTGCGGTCTATTATTTGGTTTGTAACAAAAAATTTTCAAAAGGCTACTTTTTATGCATCTATAACCGGACAAAGCATTGCCTGGCTTTTTATTTTCATGGGGATTTCTATGATTTTTGGAGTAAGTTTTCCTTTTTTCGGATCAGGATTGCTTGCCGGAGTTTGGATTGCCTTCATAGGATGGTTTTTAAAAAATGCAGCAAGTGCTAGTTTTGAAAAAGTTTTGGTTGAAGATATTTTAAAAAATACAAAAGTAGCTGTTGTTATGAGAACAAATATTGCCTCTGTCCCTCCGCATATTTCAGTCAGATCTTTTGTCTATGACTATATTTTGGGTACTGATCATCATGCTTTTGGGGTAATAGAGGGTAATAAATTAGTAGGAATTGTGTGTCTTGACGATGCAAGAAAAATTACAAGTGACAAATGGGGAAAGGTAAAAGTAAAAGAGATTATGACTCCTTTTAAAAATTTAGAAACAATCAGGCCCGGTCAAAGCGCAGCTGATGCTCTTGACAAACTTACCGAAAGGGATATCGGACAGCTTCCTGTTTTAGAGAAAGGTGAATTTTTGGGAATGCTTAACAGGAGGGATATTCTTCTTTGGCTCCAACTTCACGCAAAAAATAAACAGCTATAAATTTTTCCGTAAATTATGTTTCAAAATTATCTTCCTTTTTCGCTTATACTTTTCTTACCCCGTTCTTACAGAAAATTAAATCTTCGGATTTATCATTTATTAGTGATTGCCAAAATTAAAGAGAAAAAAGAGGTTGTAAGAGACACTCTTTCTGTTGAGTTTGACCTCTTGGGTAAAAAATTGAATTTTTTGCCAGGACAGTATATTACTGTCCGGTTACTAGGCACTTCTTATAAGGATGAAAAAGGGAATGAAAGAGATTTTTCCATAAACAATCCTCCCAGTGAAAATAGAAAAATTGTTATTACAACAAGAATCAGAGACTCTGCTTTTAAAAAATCCCTTCGTGAAATGCCTGTTGGATCTGATGTCGAGTTAAATGGTCCTAATGGAAGTTTTGTTTTGCCAAAAGATAATTTAAGACCTCTCATATTTATTGCAGGGGGAATAGGAATTACTCCTTTTTTAAGCATGCTAAGGCATGTCAGAGATAAAAACCTTCATTATAATATTGCACTCATGTATTCCAACAAAAATAGAAAATCTTCCGCCTATTTTGAAGAATTACAAAAGATGGAAAAAGATTACAAAAACTTTAAATTTATTCCAACAATGACAGAGGATGAGGTTTGGCAGGGTGAAAGGGGAAGAATAGATGCACTTTTTATTAAAAAGCATATTCCGGATCTTAATTCCTGTATTTATTTTGTCGCCGGCCCTCCTCAGATGGTTTCGGCAATAACTGTAGTATTGGGGAAAGCAGGTGTTTCAAGCGGAAATATTAAGACAGAAAATTTTACAGGATACTGATTAGTTGTTAGATGTATGAAAAAGGATGAATTTGGTCCCGAACTTGTAATAGAGGTTTATGATCCAAAAATAAAACTGGAAGGATTCCTGGTGATAGATAACACTGCAAGAGGACCGGGAAAGGGAGGTATTAGGATGACTACAAACGTCAACAAAGAAGAGATCTTCCGGCTTGCAAGGACAATGACATTTAAAACGGCACTTGCGGATTTGCCATATGGCGGAGCAAAATCAGGAATTGTTTTTAACGGAAATGCTCAAACAGAGGACGAGAAAAAAGCATTGATCCAGAGTTTTGCAAAATCGATTGGTTCTCTTACCCCCAAAAAATATGTTGCAGCCCCTGATGTAAACACTGGAGAAAAAGAAATAGAATGGTTTGTTAGTGCAACCGGTAATTGGAGATCTGCAACAGGTAAGCCTGCCAATCTTTGCATGAGAGTCTTTGGAAAACCGGGGGAGAAGTGCGGAATACCGCACGAATTCGGCTCAACAGGTTTTGGGGTTGCAATTGCTGCAAAAATTGCAGCAGACCTTTCAGGGATTTCTATAAAGGGTGTAGCTGTTGGAATTCATGGTTTTGGAAACGTCGGGTCTTTTACCTACAAATATCTGACAGAAATGGGAGCAAAAGTAGTTTTGATAGCAGATAGTAGAGCAGCAGTTTTAGACAATAATGGATTAAATCCTAAAACTATTAATAAATGGGAGAAAGAAAAAAAACATTTAGACAAATATCCGCAAGGAGAAAAAATAGATCCTAAAGATTTTTGGAGCCAGAAAGTTGATATTTTAATTCCTGCTTCTGTGACAGATGTCATTAATGAATCTAACTACCGGGATATAAAGACAAAAATAATTGTTGAGGCGGCAAATATCCCAATGAGTGAAGAAATTGAAAAAAAACTTTGGGAAAAAGGAATTCTAATTGTTCCGGATATTGTTGCAAATGCCGGAGGAGTTATTTCATCGTACGCTGAATACAAAGGATATAACCCAAAAAAAATGCTTGATATTGTTGAAAAAAGAATAACAAAAACAGCAAAAATAGTCCTAAAAACAAGCATCAAAAACAAAAAAAATCCAAGAGAAGTTGCATTGGAGATTGCAAAATCAAGGGTTAAAAATGCAATGGAAAACAGAAATTCATAATTTTTTAACAACCTTCATACCTATTCCTATTAGTTTTTGCTCCCAACTTTCATGGAAGAGAGAATTATTAGGTGAAGTTTGGGCAAAAACTTTAGTCTCTTCCGGTAAAGCTCCTTTGCGCAATTCATCAATCTCTTTTCTTAGTCTTTGGAGATCTTCTCGTGACATTTCTCTAAAGACTAATATAACGCTTGTTCTGTCAGACCCTTTACTTCTAATGGGATCATCATGCTTTATGCCGATATTAGATGCCGCAACTTCTTGAAGAGTTCTTCCTTCAGGATCGGTCAGACATCGGTCTCTTGGCAAAGAAGTACCAATCATAGCATCTGCTTGTCCGAATTTGTTTTGCTCTGTCATTTTGATCTTAATAAGTTTATAGATTGAGGATAAAGAAGTCAAGAAACCTTTAATTTTGTTACACGAACTCTAAATTGTCCTTCAGAAACGAACCCTCAATTGTCTTAAGCTAATT
>Ga0066639_10005957_pt1 | contig 10211 bp, 9 predicted proteins | sample CryGeyCG2114_010_2_FD_59504 | JGI IMG/M metagenome (GOLD analysis project Ga0066639, IMG submission 59504) | Groundwater microbial communities from aquifer - Crystal Geyser CG10_big_fil_rev_8/21/14_0.10 | ecosystem: Environmental > Aquatic > Deep subsurface > Groundwater | place: USA: Utah... | reverse complement strand
TCCCTGGCTCTGTAATGTCTATAGATTTTGCTCTCTCTGTGATTTTTTTGTTCGTCAGCGTTGTTTTTGTTTGTTCGATCGCGTTTTCTATGACTGTCTTAACTTCATTTGCAAGTTTACCAAATGCCGGCCTTTGATCTTTAGGGACTTTTGTGACCTCTTTCATCGCTTGAGTCAGCGTGCCAGAGCGACCCAAAAACTGGAGCTTGATCCTCTCAAGTTCTTTTTGATCGCGTGCCTCAAGTATCATCGACATCGCGTTGTTTTTGATGTTCATCAACTCATTTTCCATATGCTTGCCAGAATGACGAGTAACTATACGTAAGGATATCACAAACAGCCTCGCTTGACTACGTTTGTATGCTCGAGTATTTAGTCACCTTGGAGGTGTACCTACCTGCCGGCAGGTAGGTAGCTAGGACACCTCGGGATGTTTCTGTCTACGTTCTATCCTTTTATGATGCTGAATAAATAATAGTTTCATTTGATTTTGCTCGTACAAGATTACTTCTGGTTTCACGAAGAAGATCTGAGAGAGATATATTACTGCCGCTTGTATCTTCTGCTAATACAGCTAAAGAATATAGTATTTGATCACGTGTAACAGGATCAGCGTTCTCGATTTGAAGTTTTTGAGCGACTCCTGCTCGAAGATCATTATTTTCCATCAGCGCCCCAAGAGATGGCTCACCATTTTTTGAATGGTATGGAGCTGTTTGGAACTTATTGGAAACTACAGTTGCGATGTTGTTTTGTGAGCGTTGCCAAATTGACTGCGCACGTCTCATTTTTACACAATAGTCAAGTTCTGAAGCGGGAACGAAGTTGATTCTTTGAAAACCATTTTTCTCAAAGAGAATTTCTTCATCGCTATGTCCCCACGCTTCTGGATGCGCAAGAATATAACTAATAATTTCTACATCGATATTGCTGGTATCGTGACCGTTTTTTCTGTGTTTGAGTGCTCGAGGACCTAACTCTTGCGTAAGTTCCTCTACCAGTCCAGGATTTGTAGTTTTTAGCCTTTGCATCCGTGCGGAAAGTTCCTCTAATGTTTCTTTTGTAATATGTTTTCCTGTGTCTAAGGTTACTTTAACCTCATCGAGTTCAGGATGGTAGACTTGCTTATACGTAACTGCCAGATTATAAAAAGCCTCTGCGTTTGCCCGTTGCAACGCTGCTTCTCTGGTGTTTCTACATGTTACATGGATATTTATTTCGACCGGATCTAAGATTCGAATAGTATTAATATGTATTCCATCAGCTCTTGCTTGCTTCGCAAAGCGGTAGGAAGATGCAAGATATGCCAAAGCACCTGACGGTGTTCTCATCAAATCCCTATGAGAAGATACAACAACGATACTCAATTCAACAGGGGTACCAGAATTCTTCCATTCTTGAACAAGCGTAGGCGTATTTTCGTCATATGATGCTATATTTGAAGCATCTGGAAATGCCGGATCAGGCTTGATAAAATTCCAACCAAGGTGTGTTAAACGAGATATATGCGTTGGCATCCACTCTGGTATTGAGACTCCTTTTTGGGAAATTCGTGTCATTCCCTCCGTATATTCTCTTGGACGTGGTGGTGTGACATAGTCAGGAGGATAATTGGGTTGAATCTGCCCGTCTCTCCCACTTCCTGGCCATACCTTTTGAGAAAGTCCTGCTTCAACAGGTACTTGTGATACGTGTGCTTTTTCCATAATAATCCACAAAAAAACCTCCGTATATTCCGCATGTTTGCGGACGGAGGTTGTATTTTCTTAAACGAACTCAACCTCCGCTAAGCGAAGGTAAAGAAAAATCCAAAAAACTGTGTTCGTTTATTCATTGTATGTCAGAAATTGTATCAAACCGATTTGACTGTGTCAACAATTTGTTTGAATGCCTTTTCGTCGTTTGCGATAAGGTCGTTTAGGATTTTTCGATCAAGTTCGATATTGGCTTTTTTCAGCTTATTTATAAATACACTATATGAGACGCCTTCTTGTTTTGTTGCTTCTGAGATTCGGGTAATCCATAGGGTTCGAAAATCTCTTTTTCGAAGTTTTCGGCCGTGGTATGCATAGGCATCGGCATGGAGTGATGCTTCTTTGGCTACCTTCACAAGCTTACTTTTCGTACCACGGAACCCCTTGACTCTCTCAAGGAGTTTATTGTGTTTTCTTCGTGATACTGCCCCTCGTTTAATACGTGCCATAATGCCTCCTTTGGAGGAAACCCGAAATTCTAAATCCGAAATCCGAAACTATTTTGAACATTTATTTTTACATTCGAATTTGTTTCGAGGTTCGTATTTCGTGCTTTGAATTTTCTCTTATGCTGCGCCTAGCATTTTTTTAATATTTTGCGCAAACTTTCCTGTTAGCTCTCCTGGCTCTTTTTGCCTTCTGATTCGACGTTTTGACTTATGAAGCTTGAGATGGCTTCCATATTGATGTTCAAACATCACTTTACCTGTTTTCGTGATTTTAAACCGTCTGGCGATTGATTTCTTGATTTTTTTCTTCATGGTTTCCTTCCGTTTGTCCACCTTTCGTGGATTTTTTTTCTTGTGAGAGAATCGCTACCATTTGTCTCCCTTCCATGCGTGGTTCTTTTTCGATTTTTGCAATGTCTGAAAGCGAATTTACTACTTTTTGTATTACTTCTGCGCCAAATTCACGTTTTGTGATTTGTCGTCCTTTGAATTTGACCACAAGTCGTACTTTGTCGCCATCATCAATAAACTCTTTCGCTCTCCTGACCATAACCCCAAGATCGTTGTCTGACATGAATGGTCCAAGACGAACCTCTTTGGTTTCAGATGTTTTCGCCTTTCTCTTTTCTTCCCGTTTTTTCTTCTCTTCTTGGTACAAAAATTTCTTAAAATCAATGATTTTTGCAACGGGAGGCTTGGCGACTGGCGCTATCTCCACAAGATCCAACGCTTGTTTCCGCGCCATGGACAGGGCTTCATATTTGGACAGGATGCCTACTTGTTTTCCCTCACTGTCAAGAACACGAAGTGTTGAAGCAAAGATCCGTTCATTGGTTCTATACCATTTCTTCTGTTCTTGTTTTCGTTTAGATTTTCTTATCAATGTCTTTTCTAAGTTTAGTTATAAGATCAGAGACTGGTATCGATCCATGATCGACTCCGTCTCTGCTTCTTAGAGAAACTGTGTTCTCACTCATTTCTCGATCTCCTATTATACCCATAAGGGGTACTTTTTGTAAAGTAGCCTCGCGAATTCGTGAACCGAGTGTTTCAGATTTTGAGGAGACTTCGGAACGAATCATATGTTCATGAAGCTGTGAGACTACTTGTTTTGCATGATCACTATGCCTATCCGCAATAGGAAGAAGGACAATTTGGATCGGTGCAAGCCAGAGCGGAAATTTACCTGCATAGTGTTCAGTCAAGATGCCAATAAACCGCTCAAATGAGCCTAAGATGGCTCTATGGAAGACAAATGGCATTTGTTCACTTCCGTCACTGTCTATATAGGCAAGATTAAATCGTTTTGGTTGTTGGATATCAAGCTGGACTGTTCCTGTTTGCCACTGCCGACCAAGTGAGTCTTTCATGAGAATATCAACTTTTGGTCCATAAAATGCTCCTTCTCCCTCGGCTTCAAAAAACTCTTCGCCTGATTTTTCAAGCACGTCTCTGAGGATTTTTTCAGACATATCCCAGTCTTTTGTCTCTCCAAGTGCTTTGTCTGGCCGCGTACCAAACCGGAGTTTGTATGTAAGTCCAAACGGCTCATACATTTCGCGTATCATCTGCATAAGCTGTATAAATTCTGATTCTACGAGTTTTGGCGTCACAAAAATATGGGCATCATCTTGACGAAACTGCCTGATACGAAAGAGTCCGTTGAGGGTTCCTGAAAGCTCGTACCTGTGAAGCTGACTGGTCTCGGCAAGCCTGAGAGGGAGGTCATTGTGGGAACGAGTTTTAAAGCCAAACAGGGTCATGGCATTTGGGCAGTTCATGGGTTTTACGCCAAATACCTCAGGCCCAGACAATACTTCTTTTGACTGACCAGTGATATAACTCATAGGAGAGACAAACATATCATTTCGGTAGTGTTCCCAGTGTCCTGAGGTTTCATAGAGTTCTTTTTTGTTAAGAAGGGGTGTTGCAACTTCTTGGTATCCAAATTTGTCGTACATCTGACGGACGAAGGTATAGAGACTGTTGTAGAGGGCAAGTCCTTTTGGAAGCCAGTAAGCCATGCCTGGGGATGTTTTGTCAAACCAAAACAGCTCAAGTTCTCGTCCTAGTCGCTTGTGGTCTCGTTTTTGGGCCTCCTCACGCATGAGAAGATAGTCATCAAGTTCTTTTCTTGTCTTACATGCTGTCCCGTAAATACGGGTCAACATTTTGTTTTTCTCATCTCCCCTCCAATATGCACCAGCGAGTGAGAGGAGTTTGAAGTGTTTGAGATTTTCCTTGAGATTTTCCACATGGCCGCCTTTGCATAAATCCAAAAATGCACCTTGTTTCGTCTCAGTTATCGATTTACCTTCTTTGGCAAATTCCTCAACGAGCTCGAGTTTGTATGGATTGTGGGAAAAATCTTTTCTTGCTTGATCAGCTGAAACTTCTTGTATTTCAAATGATTCCCATGTGGAGAGAATATCCCTCATTTTCTCCTCAATCTTCTGAAGATCCTCTTCTGTAATTTTTCGATCTCCAAGATCAAAGTCTTGGTAAAATCCATTCTCAATCGAAGGTCCTATGGCATTATGCGTTCCAGGATAGAGCTCCAAGACTGATGCAGCCAACAGGTGCGCAGCAGAATGTCTTAATGTCTCAAGTTCTTCAGTGTTTTTCATCGAAATAAAAATGGTTAATATAGTTACTATGGTTAAATGGCTAGTTGTAACTATTCAACTATAAGCTATTTCAACCATATCTTATGTCTGTACTATACCAAATTACGCACCATTTATAAATGGGAACACGTAAGAAAAGGTTGAGCCTCGTCTCAACCTGGAAGGTTGCGGAGCCTCGCAACCTGTACTTTTTGCGTTTGTTGTGCTGTGACACTAGCCCTGGCAAAACCAGGGCTAGTATACCTTAATACCACGCATTATCTACATAGACGTGCAGCCATTTTGGCTTGGATACATGTTCATATTTTCCATTGACCCATACTCGTGATTTTATTCTTCGTAGTTCCTGCCACCCGTGACCTCTATAGTTGAGATCAATTTCACGAAAATTACAGGATTTGAATCGATGTTTTTTATTGGCTTTTTGTGATAGCTCAGAGCCTTCTTCAAAATGTAACCACACCTTTGTGATTAGATCATCGCGTCCTTGTTCTTGAATTAATGGATCAACACGCAGTTTTCCAATCGGTGTGTCTTGCCAATCGTTTATGTCAGAATTAATGCTGACACTGAGAACTTCTACATCAATATTGTTAAATGAGAGCCTTTTTATTTCAAACGGCGACTTTACATCATTCACTTCTAATGCTGATAGTTCAATTGGTGGTCGTACACCTCTTTTAAGTGTTTCGATCATATTTTCACCCCCTTTCTACATATTTGTCATTGCGAGCGAGTAAAACGAGCGAAGCAATCCCTGCCTGCCGGCAGGCAGGTCAATGAGATTGTCACGCCTCCGGCTCGCAATGACAGATAATTTGACATAAAAAAACCTCCATTTTTCGGAGGTTGGTTTTGCCACGAACAACAACCTCCATTCTATGTGGGTGTTGTTGTGGTTTCATTTGATAGATATTCGTTTTTCATATTTTAATCAGCTGCCATGTGCTCTACAGATATTTGCACTGTTATCGGACCAGTATGAGGGACAAAAATGTCATTCCGACATGGTAAGCTACCTCCTGGAACTTCATATTGGAAATAAACACCGTTTTTTGCCAAAGCTCGTGTTACGCGTCGAGGTACAAAATAAAATCCATTTTTTGTAGCGGAAATCGGCGTCTCCGGTCTTGTTTGATTATAATAATTGACGTATTGTGAGAGAAGGATTTATTCGTTCTGCCATAATTTTTTACCCTCATCCATTCGGCTTCGCCGAAGACCTTCTTTCTTCAAAAGAACGGTTCTTTGGAACAGTTTCTCCATAAAAAAACCCCCGGTTTGGGGGTATAGTGTTGACCACAACAGTATACCCCGGTTAGGGAGTCTTCATTGTGGTTGTCATGCAAACTGCGTTTTTCATCCTACAAAAGCTTTTTATCATTCCATGTCGTGGTTTGTCAATGGCTAGTTGCTATTTGATTCTGGATGTTCGGGGAGGCGAGGATTGTTCTGAAGGACGTATTCATAGACGCTCGTGACAAAGTCTCCAACAACTGGCACAGGATTTATAACTCGAACGAAGAGCGCAATGAGGGCTAGAACAATTGAGAAGCCGACTGTGGCACCAATTCCCCATGCGATACCTCCGAGGAAATTATTAAAAAGAATTTTTCGTTTCCGATGTGTCACATGTTCGTACGTGTTAGCAGCCATGACTAAACGATAGCAGAAATCGAAACAATGGGTCAATCAGCAGCTAGAGAATCGTTGACTTCTTCTTCCTCTTGAGAAAAACCAGGAATTTTTGCCTTGGCTAATTCCTGTTTAGCTTGTTCTATCGGGACAGTGGCAAAGGCTATAAGTTTTTCAAGTGTAAAGTCTTTCTGACCTGTTTGAAGTAAGAGGTTGTTTAATACAATTTGCGCATCAGAATTATCAATCCATACTTCTCCAAATCGTTGTTTAAAATTTTCAGATAGTGTGGATTGTTCAGGTTGATCGTTGTTTTCACCACCTTCTCCATCTTGAGTATTTAGTCCGGAGGTCTCTCCCTCTGTAGCTTGTGTATCTTCAGTGTTAGGCGTAGAAGATAAGATCTCGAGAAGATAGTTTCTACCGTCGAAGAAGAAAAGTGGATTATAGAGATTGACAATAGAGAGCGTAGGGTCTTCCATCTTGATTCCTGATTGTTTCAAGGTTACTAATTGCTGTTGAATAGATTTATCAGCTTCATGAAGAAGCTGCAGGATATCTTCATCTCTAATTTCGCCAGTTTCTTTTTTTGTCCATATTTTCTCCATTTCTTGTTGAAAGGCTCTATTTGTTAATGCTTGAAGAATCTGTTTTCTTTTTTCAAGAACGGAGAGGTCAGTATCTGTTTGTTCAGTCTGATAAGATTCATATTGTATCTTGTTTGCATCATGTGCTTTTATTTGTTCTTCAACCATTTGTGAGAGAACTTCATCGATGGCTACGTTGATTGAAGGTTCATCGTTTGAGCCATAGTATCCATTTATCCGTGCTATTTCTTTAATTCTCGACTGCGCTGCATGTGTTAGCTCGTGACCAACTGTTTGGCGGAACAGATTTCTGTCCAAAAGAGGATTAATGTTCTGCCAGATAATTTTCTTTCTGTCTTTATAGGTATAGTCCACGGAAACTCCTCGTGGCTCTGTTCCAAGGCCGGTATGTGTTGAAATAGTGACCATCTCATTTGCATTTTTTAAGGCTGGAAAAAGATTTCTTACTTCCGTAACATCAGCAGTTATTTCCTCTGAAGGACGCATTTTGTCTGGGAGACCAAGTCTGTCCGCACGGTTTGTTAAAAAAGTAAATATATCTTCTTGATTTGGCAAGGTCATAGCGGCAAGGTATTCTTTTAGTTTTGTGTCAGCGGTATCAGATGAAGGAATTTCAAATGCTTCTGCAATTTGATCGAATGAAACCCCAAGGTGTTTTAACATTGTGAAGATATTCCAATACGCTTGGAGCTTTGATGTTAGCAATTTCTGATCGTTTGATCGCTCAGTAAGTACTCTTTGCATATATGCTCGAAGCTGTGGGCCACCTTTGAAGTTTTCAAGATATGTCATAAAATATGAATATCCCCCACCTGCAGTTGCTTCTCCAAGCGCTTGGTTTTGTACATCTTCAGTACCACTAGCCTTAAGAAGATTTTTCAGCTCCTCAGTTATTTCAATTGTGTTTTTAGAGCGTTTGATACCGTGAATAACGTCTGATGCGGCAAATGCTTCGTGTGCATGAAGAGAAGCGATAACACTGAAAATAAGCCCTGCGGTTTCTTGGTTGAGATGTCCAGGATTTTTTGCTATTTCTTGCTCTGCTGTTTTAAGAAGTAAAGCTTCATATGTATCTCTGTTTACATTCGGCAAGGTAAATGGCTCAAGCGGTGAATCTTGATCTCTAAATAGCGCAGCTTGTTTTGTTGTATGGCCGCTAATGTAGTCAATCGCACACCGCGCGAAATCTGCATCAGCTGCTAATAAGACATCATTAATCGTAACGTCAGGGGCGTTTTCTTGGGCGTGGTTTGCTTCATTGAGAGTTGATTCAGTCATAAACCCAATTCTTTGTGTATCTCCTGCATTGCTTTGAGGGTGATGTCGACAAATTCTCGAAGCGGGATGTTGAGGGTTTCTTCACACCGACTGATGGACTCTCTTCTGGCGCCTTTGGCAAAGGCTTTTTCACCAAAGCGTTTCATAACAAAGTCCGTGTCAATTGATGCAAGTTTTCTGTCAGGATGAATAAGCGCGCAGGCCACAATTAGACCTGTAAGCGCATCGACATTTGCTATGGCCCAATCCATTTGACTTTTTGGCTGAACACCTGTGTATTCAAAATTGTGCGCTTGTATGGAGTGTTTTATATTTTCAGGAATGTGGTTTGCCTCCTGGGTGTATTTCGGGTCTTCAAAAAATAGTGCTCCGTGTCGATCGAGTTTGTTTTCATTCTGGGCGATTTCATAATCGATATCGTGAAGAAGCCCTGCTGTTGCCCACTCCTGTTCATCGTTTGGATTTTGTTTACTTTCGGGCGTGAGTTTTTTATATAGTGCTTTCATCGCAGCCTCACACGCCAGACAGTGTTTCTGGAGGTTTTTATTTTTTAGATACTTTTTAAGTAGATTGTAAGAGTCGTTTCTGTTCATAGTTTATCCTTGAATTTATTTCATCACGTCAGACGCGGTTTCAGGATCTCAGCAATAAAATTACAAATAGCAAATACCAAATCACAAATAAAGTTTAATTCTCAAATTCAAAATTTCAAACTTTTGTATTTGGAACTTATTTGAGATTTGTAACCAACCTACTGGCAGGCAGGTTTGTTTTTGAGATTTCCTGGATGCTGAAATAAATTTAGCATGACAGACAGGTGTGGATCCTAGTGGACTCGAACCACTGACCTTTGCAATGTCAATGCAACGCTCTAACCAACTGAGCTAAGGATCCATTTCGGGATCAATGCAACGCACGAACGAATCTGAGCTAATCGTCCAAATGTATCTTGGATTTTATCAAACATCGTGTATGAAGACAATTTTTCCTAAAGGATACACCCTGCAAAGGGAGTATCCTTGTCAAATAACATACGAAAATCCATCTGAGTAGCAGTATATTAATACGTGATTATTATTTATAGTGTCAGGAGAAAATCTTTCAAGATTTCGTAATACTTTTCAAGGCTTTTAAGATCCACCCATTCTTCATCTGAATGATGACCAGCACCAACTGGTCCAAAGGTAACTCCTGAGATGCCTTGCTCTGTATAGAAGCGTATGTCTGAGCCACCATGCTTTGAGACCAATTTCCCTTCTCTTCCAGTTATGACCTTTACCGAATGTTGCAGATGTTTAACATACTGATCTGTCTCAGGTGTGAATGATGGCGGGTCGATACTTAGAACCTCAAGGTGAACTGACTTAGGAAGCGCATTTTTACATTTTGCGATAACAGTGTCTTTTTCTTTTGGAATAAATCTAATATCAAAGACAGCTTCTGCAAAATCAGGAACTTTGTTATATGCATCATTTGTCGTTGATAGCGTGGCAAGATTGGCTGTTGTTCTCCATACTTCTTTTCGGGGTACAGGATAGACTGCCAAAGTAGCCTCGATTCCTTTTATGACATTGAGAAGTGCATTTGTACCAAGCCATGGATACGCTCCGTGTGATGTTTTGCCCTTGCTTACGAGCTTTACACGTAGTATCCCTTTTGCTTCGTTATTTATGAGAAGGTCTGTGTTTTCACCCGCAAGGATAAAATCAGCCTTGACGTCTTTTTCAAGTTGATATTTGGCACCGTGGATTCCACCAACTTCTTCATCTGTGACGAGCTGAAGGGCTATATCATACGTTAGGTCGCTTGCTAGTTCCTTGAACACAACAATAAGAGCTGCTGCTGCTGCTTTCATATCAT
>Ga0066639_10005955_pt1 | contig 10213 bp, 6 predicted proteins | sample CryGeyCG2114_010_2_FD_59504 | JGI IMG/M metagenome (GOLD analysis project Ga0066639, IMG submission 59504) | Groundwater microbial communities from aquifer - Crystal Geyser CG10_big_fil_rev_8/21/14_0.10 | ecosystem: Environmental > Aquatic > Deep subsurface > Groundwater | place: USA: Utah... | reverse complement strand
AATTTAGTCCAAGACATATATTCCATTAATATATTAACACATAAATTGCTTATCACAAGAACAAATTAGAGGAATATTCGAAGGTCTTATAAGTACAATTAATTATCTCTAAAAAATTTTAAAGAATTTTCCGAAGCCTCATTCCATAGGGGTGATAGATTATGATTTGAGTTAGGGTATGAATTAAGCTGAACGTTTTTATCCAGACTTTTTAATTTATTATAGAGCTCGATTGACCATTCATAAGGAACTGTTTCATCTTCTTTTCCATGATTTATTTGTAAAGGTATTTTAATTTCAGAAAGATAAGATAATGGAGAAAGACTTTGCCAAAGCAGAGGATTTTGATCAGGCGTACCCAGTATTTGAAACGTTTTTGTGTATGGATAAGGAGTTATGTGTGATTCAACCAGGGTTGGTAAATGTTTTTTTGAAAACCATTTTAAAGGATCGGTGACCGGAGCCCAAAGAACCGCTGCTTTTATTTTAGTATTTAATTGTTCGTTTTTTCCTATTATTTCAAGTACTTTTAATGTTACTTCTCCGCCCATAGAGTGTCCCCATAAGTAGATATTTTTGCGATCTGCTTCTTGAATGTTTTTAATAGATGTGATTAGATTCATTACGTCAATTGGGTAAGCGAATCTCATTAAATCTTTATTGTCTATTTTTGAATTAGCATTGCCTCTGTAGTCCGGTTTTATTACGAGAAAACCATTTGAAGAAAAATAATCTGTAATAGTTTTGTAGGAATTAACCGTACTGTAATTTTTTGGATTGATATATCCATGATTAATTATCAGAACAGGAAATCCATTTTTTGGTTTTTTGTCATTTGGGATATTCAACAGTGCATATATTTTCAGGCCATCAGAAGGATATGAGATGATAAAGCTTGAGAATAAATCAGACGAATTTAATTGCTCTTCAGTATTTATCGCTCCGCCCTCGTAATTTCTATTTGACAGAGAAGGAATAGAAAGAGGAAATAGTTTTACCTGATTTATTTTTTTCAAACCGGATTCTAAATAAAGATTTCGTTTTTCAAATACAATAAAATCATTCATTCTAAATATTTCAATGTAATTTTTGTCATTTGACATTTTTTTTGCCATTTTTATTTGTGCGGCAAGAGAAGGTTGTGCAAACGGATCGTTTAATAAAAATAAAACTATATCTGCCTGATCTATTCCTACGGGAATTGTATAAATTTTTTCTCTTTGAGAAAGGTGAGAACCAAGATTATTAGTCGCAGCAATGCTGAATTTCTGGGGAATAGATGAAAGAAAATTTTCAATAGCTTTTTTATTGGGTTGGTTTCTGATAAACATGTTTACGTTTGGATTTGAAGATCCGGGAAGGGGGCCGAGTACGTAGGCCATTATTAACGAAGAACAAAGAATATAGTAGGTAAAAATATTAACATTTATTTTTTGAAACCATTTTTTTAAATTATAAATCCCATATATAGAAGATATAAATACAAATGGAATTATGGCAGATGAATATTGATAGTATATTTCATGAAGGTGAGGATTGCCGCTTAAAAGGTTTATCAGCAAATCCGGAACCGCAAAAATAAGAATAAGCGGATTTAGGAATGACAAAAACCCGAGCGGTAAGAAAATACTTATAAGATATGATAATTGTTTTTCCTGTAAAATTATTGATAAAGTTTTAAGAGGAGAGAAAATTACGTTTTTTATAATACTTGCAGGAGATTCTCCAAAATCCGAATAATAAACCAGAGCAAAGTGATTTCCCCCTAGCGCAGTTGGAATTGCATGCCAGATTAGATAATAAAAAATTGTTAAAGATAGTATTGTTATTCCTGCTCCCAACAGCCTTTTTTTATTAATAAAAAATATGTACATTCCGAAAAGTCCGGCTATTATCCATATCTGCTCTTTTGTTAAAACTGAAAGAGTTAAAAATAAAAGAAATAATAAATATTTTTTTTGTCTAAGAAAATAAAAAGTTCCAAGCAGAAATGTTGTCGCAAGAGCAACCGGATGAAAATCATATAAATTTACATAATTTACTAATGGATTTATTAGAAAAGCAAAAGATAATATAAGAGATAAATTTTTATTTTTTAATGTATTTAGAGCTAATAAATAAACAAAAAATGCTCCAAATCCAAGAACTGCAGATTGAAGAAAGAGAAGCATTTTTGGATTTGACCAAATAAGATACAAGGGTGAAAGCAGAATTAATATAAAATCCGCATGAAACGCAAGGCGGGAAATAATATTTGTTCCATTTGGATTTGTAAATTCAAAAATTCTTCCGTGAATCGTACTCCAGACTGTTTGATCCATATTTCCTAAATCAAACCGTCCGGTATAAAAATTATCATGTCTTTGAAAAGAAGCTGTTGTGAAATAAAAAATATAAAGAAATATTAATATTCCAAGTATTACTTCATGAAAGTGATTTTTTATAAAGTTTTCAACTTTTATGAAGAACGTATTCTTTACATTTTTCCAAATATATGAGAGGAGTAAAAATATTATCTCTGAAAAGATAAGCGTAAATCTTGCGTAAATAGCGGCAAAACCTGCAGTTTGGAGTATCAAGGTTTTTGAAAGCCCGGTTGTAATTACGCCTTCACGAACGCCTAAACCCATAGGTGTTATAAATGATATATATCCCATAAGCAAAGAAAAAACAAAAAATCCAATAAATTGAAGAACTAATGATAAATCAAGGAAGGTAAAAGAGACAATGGTAAAATAAGTTCCAAAACCAAAACAAAAAAGAGAAAGCATGGATATAAAAAGAAGTTTAAAATTAATTAACGGTGAGTACGTCGGAAGAATATTATTAAATATTAAATAAAAAGTTTTGTTATTTTTTATAATTAATTTTTTACTAAATATAAACGTTAAGGAAATTACCAGAATTATTATAGAGATCACCGGTACTATGAAGAAGGGATATTGTCTGATTGATAGAACGTTTTGCAATATGAAAGGAACAGAGATGATTGATATTATTACACATCCAACCAAAAAAAACTCAGCTTCAAGAAGAAGAATATGAGCAATAGTTGCTTTTTCGATTCCTCTTTGCGTAAGAGTTGTTCCCTTTCCTAAGAATGACCAAATATTTCCCGGAACAAATCGTTTCAATTCTGAAATTCCCCAGAGAAAAGATGATTCTTTAAATGGTATGTCATGTCCTTTCTCAAAAAGGAGCATTTTCCATAAAAACGATCTTAAGAAATAAAATAATAAAAAACAAATAATTCCAAGAATAAGAGGAATTGGATTTATGTTTTTAATGTTGGTAATGATTGTCAAGTATTGGGGTAAAAATAATTTTACGACAAAAATTATTGCAATTATAGAAATTGGCCAGCCGATAATTAATTTGAGAATTGAAAAATATTTATTATTCATACCTAAGGGCATCTATCGGTGAGAGACGAGAGGCACGACGCGCCGGATAAAGCCCAAATATAATTCCTACTAGCGAAGATACTCCGACTGCAATAAGAATCGCCGGAACACTTAACACAAACGGAATAGTGAGGGCTAGAGATACAATAAATGCTCCTAATGTTCCGAGTGTTATTCCTATAACCCCTCCTATAAGAGTCATTACTACTGCTTCAATCAGGAACTGAGCGAGGATGTCTTTCTGCTTTGCTCCGATTGCTTTTAAAAGTCCTATCTCTTTTGTTCTTTCGGTTACCGAAACGAGCATGATATTCATTACCCCCACTCCACCTACCACCAAGGAAATACCGGAAATTGCAACAATCATTGCGGTAAGGAGTCCTGTTATGGTTTGTACGGTTGACAATATATCCTTTGCGCTTGATATTTGAAAATCATTTTCGTCTTCTTCTTTGAGATCATGTCTGTCCCTCAAAAGGTCTTCGACGTCTTTAATCGTTTGGTTTATGCTGTTTTGGTCATATACGCTTATATCTATTTCCTGAAGCCTTTCTTCTCCGAGAATATCATTGATAACTACATTAATCGGTATATAAATAGCGTTATTTATAAATCCTCCTGCAAGAGCGCTGGACGAATCAACAATTCCGGTAACCCGAAAGGTTCTATTGTTAATTTTAATAGTTTCTCCGACCACAGTCGAATTTTCTCCGAAAAAAGTTTCCGAAACTTTTGATCCAAGTACCACAACGCGCTCTGATGATTGCTCCTGCTCTTGCGTAATAAATTCACCTTCTATTACTTCAGGTCTTAGAATATCCAATGCTTCATGGGTAATACCATAGGTTAAGAGCTCATCCTCTTCACCGTTTGATGAAACGGGAACCGATGCCATTGCAATAGGCGCAATACTTTTAATATTTGTTAAAGATGCATCATTTCTGATTGCATCAAGGTCATCAAAGGTTAAAGTTTCCGAGCCTGCAAAAGTACTAATCTGACTTCCGCCCGGATTAATCTGAAAATAGTCGGTACCAAACGATGTAAGTTCGTTGGTGATAAAAGCAACAGCACCCTGTCCTATTGAGTAAATTAATATTACAGACATTATTCCTATTATGATCCCAAGCATTGTAAGCGATGTTCTTAATATATTAGTTCTGAGTGCTTGCAAGGCTGATTGGATAATCTCTTTATACTCCATAAGTTTTGTTATCGGTTTTTAGTTATTTGTTTTTCGAATTACAGTGAACAAACTAACGAACTAACTTTTAATTCTTGTGTCAGAAATTATCTTTCCGTCCATGAGTCTTACTCTGCGTTTTGCAAAAGATGCTATATCGTTTTCATGGGTAATTACGATGATTGTTCTTCCTTCGGCGTTTATTTTTTTTATAAATTTCATAATTTCATGGGATGTTTTACTATCAAGGTTTCCCGTCGGTTCGTCAGCAAGGAGGATAGAGGGATTCATTACCAGTGCCCGGGCTATAGCAACCCGTTGTATTTGTCCTCCCGAAATCCGATTCGACAAATTTCCTGCTTTTTCTTCGATCCCGACTAGCTTTAATGCCTCAAGAGCTTTTCTTGTCCGTTCCTGTGCGGAAATCCCGGCATAGATCATAGGACGTTCAACATTTTTAAGAACAGTTGTCCTGGGGAGTAGGTTAAAAGTTTGAAAAACAAAACCAATTTCTCTGTTTCTTATCTCGGCAAGTTGATCTTCGGAATAAAAGCTAATGTCCTTTCCTTTAAATAGGTAGTTTCCGTCACTAGGCGTATCAAGAGCACCTAGTATATGCATGAGGGTTGATTTTCCCGAACCGGACGGGCCCATAATGGCGACGAACTCTCCCTCGTTGATTTTTAAAGAAATTCCATTCAGTGCTTGATAGAATTCACCTTCATCAAGAGGATATTTTTTCGTAACATTTTCAAGAAAAATGAGAGGAGCATTGCTTGACATTTTTAATTGCCGAATAAACCGGGTCTTTTTATTTGTTCGTTTGAAAGAGCCGTAATTATAATCTGACCTTCGGAAATGCCTTTTAATATTTGCGTTCTAGTTGTTCCCCTTATTCCGGTTACTACCGGAACAAATTTCGTCTTATCTTTTCCCTGAGGAATTCTAACAGCCCTTCCCCCTTGATAAGGCTTAACTGCAGAGTTTGGGACAGACAATACATTATCCAATTTGTTCGTAGTAATAATAGCATCAGCATTCATTCCGGAAAGAAGCCGGTCATCCGGATTTACAATTTCGATATAAACATTGTAACGAACCACGCCCTGGTTTTCCGTACCTATTTTATCAGCTCTTCGTACTACTCCGTCATAAATCTTATCATCGGCCGCGTTTATTTCAATTTTTGCTTTCTGATCAGGTTTTATTTTTGAAATATCTGCTTCCGATAAAGAAATTTTTACTTCAGTTTTCGAAAAATTTGCTATAGACAATACGGGTTGGGCGGTTGAGGTGATAGTGCTTGTTTTAACTGCATTTCCTATGCTTACCGAAAGATTCGATACAACTCCTGTAATAGGCGCTTTTACAATTGCATCTTGTGTCGTTTGGTATAGGAGCCATGTAGATCCGATCTGAGACTTTGCCTGGGAAACTACGGTTTGCTGATCTTTATATTTTTTCTCAGCAGCAAGCCACTCGTCCTGCGCTATTTGAAAATCAGGTGATTCCAATCTTTCTTTATCTTTTGGTTTGTTATCTCCTGTTTCGAATTCATCACCTGTAGCAAGATTTCTAAATCTGTCCCAATCGGTATACATAGAGGCTCTTAGTACGTTTAAGTTTGATTCTGCGGAATTTAACGATGCCTGAGCTGTAAGATAATTTGAGTAAGTTGCCTGCTGTTCCTGCTGTGTCGCACTGCTTTGTACGATAAATAAGTTTTGTCCTTCAGCTACATTATCTCCATTCTCTGCAAAAATTTCCGTCACGATGCCGTTCGTCGGTGATACTACATCAACTCTACCGCCGGTTATTATATTTCCCGTTTCGGAAACTTCCTCTGAGATATTAGTTTTTTCAGCTTTTGCCGTAGTGTAGGAGGGTTTTTTTGTCAGATTGCTTATGATTTGAAATACTATAAAAATAAGAGCTACTGCTATTACACCAGTAATAATTTTTTTTCTTAAAGAAAAAGTCTTAAATTTATTTATTAAATCAATTCTAATTTTTATAATACGATTAAATTTATTTTTCATTTTAATAATTTCAAAAATTATTTTGATTATTTATTTTGCGCGCCTGAAGGGAATCGAACCCCCAACCCCTTCGTTCGAAGCGAAGTGCTCTATCCGTTGAGCTACAGGCGCATTTATTTATTTTACCAAAAAAAGTATAAAATCAGAAATCAACAAGCTGATCATTACCTTTTCAAGCTATTTCTCCAGATAACCTAGGCCTGAGACTGCCACAGATCGCCACATGGAAGATGAAACAGTCTCGCCACCTTAAAACAAAAATAAAAGTTAATTTAGAGCTTGAGGATTTAATAAATAAGATTAAAGATACATTAAAATTAACCTACTTTTTTACATAAGGAAATATATCATTATCTGGACATATCCTCAATTTGATCTTAATCATGCTCAACAAAAAATTTAATGCAGTCCAGCTATGCTGGATATTAGAAAAACTGTATCAAGAGTTGTATAATAGTAAAACATATGAAGCAAATTGTTGCAGCTTTATTGGTAATAATTTGTATTATAGGCTTAATTGTAATCGCCTTTACAGTAAATCAAGTCGCAGAAGAAGAACAAAGGCTTAAGTCTGATTTGCAATACCGATCAACGCTTCTCGCCGAAAGCCTGAAGGAAACAGTAGAGCCTAACTTCATTAACAAATCAGAAAATTATCTACAGGATGTTGTTGTAAAATTTACAGACAAAGAACGGCTCGCAGGGCTTGGGATTTACGACAATAAAAATCAAATTATTGCGGCATCATCAACTATTCCCGGAGCAACATCTTCTGCTACCCAGATAGTTGCTAATGCCATGGATGAAGATAAAGTTTATGGGGATTTTGCTAATCTTGATGACCAAAGAAAAATGTATTTTTTGGCAATTCCCCTACATGAAGACAAGAGCGTTGTAGGAGCTTTGTTGATAGCTCAAAATGCAGAATATATCGATAATCGATTAAATGAGATCTGGAAAAATAATTTATTTAGAATGCTTATTCAGGCATCATTACTGTCTTTTGCTATGCTTCTTTTGATACGCTGGATAATTTATGAACCAATACGTGGATTAGTTCAAACATTAAAATTTGCAAGAATGGGCGGCGGAGAAAGAAATCCAAAAGGCCTAGCTAATTCTTTTTTCTTCAAACCGTTGGTAAAGGAAATTTCAAATATAAAAAATAGTCTCTTAGAAGCCAGACTTTCGGCAAGTGAGGAAGCGAGAATGAGACTGGAAAAATTTGATTCTCCATGGACAGCACAAAGACTGAAAGAATTCATCAAGGACATTCTCAAAGGCAGAAATATTTTTATGGTTTCAAATAGAGAGCCCTATATTCATACAAAAAACCGAGGTAATGTTGAATATTATTTTCCTGCCAGCGGTATGGTAACAGCAATTGAACCTATAATGCAGGCCTGCGGTGGATTGTGGATCGCTCATGGAAGCGGTGATGCTGATAGACTGGTTGTTGATAAAAACGATAAAATAAAAGTTCCTCCTGATGAGGCAAGTTATACACTCCGCCGGATTTGGTTATCTGAGAAAGAAGAAGCTGGATATTACTACGGATTTTCCAATGAAGGATTGTGGCCCCTTTGTCATATTGCGCACAACAGACCGATTTTCAGAAAAGAAGATTGGGAGCAATACAAAAGGGTAAATCAGAAATTTGCTGATACTATTCTTGCCGAAATAAAAGATCAAGACCGGCCAATTATATTAATTCAGGATTTTCATCTTGCTTTAGTTCCACGAATAGTTAAATTACAAAGACCTGATGCGGTGATTGGAATATTTTGGCATATTCCATGGCCAAATACTGAGTCATTTAGCATATGTCCGTGGAAAAAGCAAATTCTTGATGGTATGCTGGGAGCGGATCTTTTAGGATTTCATACTCAGCTTCATTGTAATAATTTTATTGAAACAATTGGAAGAGAGCTTGAATCTTTAATCGATTTTGAACAGTTTTCAATAACCAGAAATAGTCATATCTCTTATGTTAAGCCTTTTCCAATTAGCATATCTTTTCCTAATGGTTTTGAGAAAACAATCGATCAGGATGAAAAAGAGAAATTAATGAAGAGCTTAGGAATCAAAACAAAATACATCGGACTGGGGATAGATCGCCTTGATTATACTAAAGGAATATTAGAACGCTTAAAAGCAATAGAAATATTCCTTAATGAATACCCGTCATATTTGAGTAATTTCACTTTTATCCAAATTGCAGCACCAAGCAGATCTAAAATTAAAAAATATAAAGACTTTGCTTCTGAGGTAGAAAAAGAAACTAACAGAATTAATTCTTTGTTTAAAATAAAGGATTGGAAGCCGATACTACTCTTAAATAAACATCACAATTTTACTGAAATCAAAAAATTTTACAGGTCGGCAGATTTCTGCCTGGTCACTTCTCTACACGACGGAATGAATTTGGTTGCTAAGGAATTTGTTGCTTCAAGATTTGATGAAAAAGGCGTATTAATTTTAAGTCAATATACAGGAGCTTCACGAGAACTTAAAGAAGCATTAATCGTAAATCCATACGATGGAGAGCAAACAGCAAGTGCTATTAAAAAAGCGCTTGAAATGAAACCATTCGATCAGACAAAAAGGATGCGAGATATGAGAGAAATAGTTAAAAATTATAATGTATATCGTTGGTCGGCAGAGATTTTTAAAATTATGTTAAGTTTAGGATAAATTATGAATTTATGGGAAGATTTAGACAAAATTGCAGCTTTTATTAAAAAAAATCCTATAAAAGTATTGATGCTGGATTTTGACGGAACAATTGCTTCTATCGCTTCAACCCCAATGAAAGCAAGGCTCTCTGAAGACATGAAAAAATTATTAATAAAACTTAATAAAATTCAAAAATTATACTTGGTAATCATGAGCGGAAGAGGTTTAGAGGATCTTAAAAGTAAAATTAAAATACCAAACATTATTTATGCGGGGAATCATGGGCTAGAAGGAGAAGTTTTTGATAAAAATCATTCATTTCCTATTCCCAATAAAATCTCATTAGCATTAGAAAATATTCTTAAAAAACTTCATAAAATTGTAAACGAATTCCCGGGGATTTTAATTGAAGATAAAAGAGGAACAATAAGTTTTCATTATAGATTGGCAGATAAACAACAAATTCCGAAAATTAAATCATTATTTGAGAGAACAATTAAATCTTATATTCAAAAAAGCTTGGTCATTGTTATTCCGGGGAAAATGGTATTTGATATCCGTCCAAATGTAAATTGGAACAAAGGAAGTTTTGCAAAGCTGGTAATAAATCAGATTCGTAAGCAAATAAATATAACTCCGGCTGTCTTTTTCATTGGTGATGATAAGACTGACGAGGATGTATTTCGACAAATTAAAAATGGTATCACTGTAAAAGTAGGAGGAACCTACGAAACTAATGCCAAATACAGACTTCGTAATACAAAAGAAGTTTATAAATTTTTGAAATGGATAGAAAAACAATTATGACATAGATCGGGACATGAAAAAAAAACAACATATTTTCTATTTGCTATAATAACGGAGCGGCTATCCGAGGGTTTTTAACCCTCGGCTGCAAAGCCCTTGCAACA
>Ga0066639_10005951_pt1 | contig 10215 bp, 7 predicted proteins | sample CryGeyCG2114_010_2_FD_59504 | JGI IMG/M metagenome (GOLD analysis project Ga0066639, IMG submission 59504) | Groundwater microbial communities from aquifer - Crystal Geyser CG10_big_fil_rev_8/21/14_0.10 | ecosystem: Environmental > Aquatic > Deep subsurface > Groundwater | place: USA: Utah... | reverse complement strand
CAGTAATGTTTATTATAGAGTCATTTATAGATACAGCAGTTCCATTAACAGTAATATAATTTACCGTTGGTCTTGTCGTATCATTCACTTGTACAGCAAGAATCGCAGGTATCAAACTAGTATTGGTGATATTCACATTACCTGAATGATCCTGTAAGCGTACTCTAAAGGTCAGGTTTCTTCCTTCATAGATATTGTGGCCTTTAGTAACGTTCAGAGTATAATTAGTCCAAGAGCTTCCCTGTATACCTGTAGCATTTACAGTAGAGAGAGTATACCAAACCCCATCAGTCGCATTATATACTTCAAGAGGATAATTCTGCTCATTAGATATGTTAGATGTAAAATTCCAATTGATTTCTGTCCAGTTTATCCAAAAAGAAATCTTAGTATCTTGAGTTACAGAACCAGTGTCATTATTAAATAATGGTTTTGATTCATTTATTCCAAGCACATCATAATCAGTTATATTAAAATAATTATATCCAGGTGCCTTTACATCAATCAGCCACCCTCTTGTAGAATTTCCCTGATTATACTCACCGTCCTGAGCACTAACAGTAATATTCACTACACCTTCAGCTATATTATTAGCTGTGAAGTTACATGTAACATTTCCAGTAAAGTTCGCAACAAAAACAGCTGATGAACCGTTTGTAGGCCAAGTACTTACACAAGTAAGATTAGCTGGCCAGGTATAATATGCTGTCTCCCCACTAGTGCCATTTATAGTTACATTGATGCTTGTATTATGCAGTCCGACAGCAGCATCCATAACACTAAATATAAATGACCTTGTCCTTGAACTTGCATTTGAATTTGCAGTTGGCGCAGTAGTATATGATATCGATGGACCTGTATAATCACTTGCAGCATAAGCTCCTGAGAAATGATCCATAAATATGTAGGTATCTCCTCCGCTTATGAGGTAACAAGCACTATTAACAGGTATATAGTTCTCACCATAATAAGATGAGTTTATTCCAGAAGGATCTGAGACATTTGTTCCAGATGATTTTGCTGCGCAACTTTCTACCAAACTGCATGTGGTTGCACCCATGTCATTACCGCTGCAAAACTTAACTCTATCTGATCCACCAGAGATATTGATCAACCCATATTTATAGCTAATATTTAATGGAAGGAATTTCTCAACATCAAGCCATACAAAAGTAGTGTTCATTCCTGAAGCATCAGCCAGTATATTCTGGGGAAGATAAGTTGTTAAGTTTACCTTTGTCAGATTTTTTAAAGTATTATAATCAGTCTGAACTCCTACAAGCTTGATAATCACAGTCTTAGAACTGTCATTCTGGTATGTCCTATTGAATACCATGCTAAAATTGACTAAAGCAGGATTCAGGAAAGTGTTTGCAGTAATCTCTGCACCAGTTTCATTCTTTAAGTCCATAGTTACATTAAATGCTCCAGAATATGCAGAAGCATATGCCCCTTCCAGTTCAGTTATATTTGCGCCAGCGATAATAAATTCAAGACCGCTTCCCTTAGCAATAGAAGTTCCAGATGTCTGACGAGCAAAATTATTACACCCTATATTTCCTGCACTATCATTTGCACAAATATATAAGATATGCACACCAGGATTTCTAAATGAGCTTGTAAGGTTTGTGCTTATATTCGCAGTATAGAATCCTGCTGAATCAATTATTAATCTTGTTGCATTAGTTACATCAGTATCATTGATTCCTCCTGCTCCTGACATGTTCTGTATTATATACCACACCTTATGAATAGCTGTGTGGTTTCGCGCATCATGAACTGAAGCATTTATCCAAGGTAAGTTATTAAACTGATAACCTGCAGTATAAGTTGGAATATTAATAGTAACATTAGGTGCAATAGTATCTATAGTTACTGTCCTATTAGTCAAATTCCAGTGTCCTGCTGAATCATTGCACCAGATCCCCCATTTGTAATCCCCATCAGCTGTGAATGTATATGTAAATCCAACAACATTAGTATCATTAGCTACCCCGCTGTCTTTTGCTCCCCATTCACTTTCATTAGTATAAAGAACACAAGTATGATTAGTTATATCAGTTGTATTAAATTTAAACTGAACGCTTCTATTTGTGACTGAGAAATTAGCATCATCCACAGGATAAGTTAACCAAAGTGAAGGGCTTCTGTTGTCAACCCAGAAAGTACTCAATGTAGTGCTCACAATATTCCCAGATTCATTCATCACAGTTATATTGATACTGACATTATTAAGTTCAATCTCCCCTTTAGGGGTTATGTTGAATGCAAAAAAGAATTCTCTTGATCCATTAAAAGAACTATTAGTGCTTATATTCCAATACAGCCAATCTGCAGAGGCTGTAAAATCACGCGCAGTAAGGCCATTTGTAGAATTGCTTCCTGTTACAAAAGTAAAGTTATTGGTAAGTCTGATTGTGACATTAGTTATATTTGCTCCACCTGTAGTGTCCCCATTTGTTATACTGGCATTCAACATAGCCCAGTCTTTGACAATATAATTATCGACAGCATTTGTCTGAGTAGTAGCAACTGTAACAGTAAGAGCATAGCCTATTCCCCCGAATATCGCCAGCACAATTGCTAGGGTTATAACAACAAGGATTAATCTTTTATTCACATTCACCACTTTTCACAACCTCCTTTTTTACTGACCAATATACTAAATAATTTAATCTAACACCAATTTTATTCAAAACAGGGTTAGGCATATTTAAATGTTTCGCTTTTAATAGACAACCTCTGGAGAGGGACTAACATAACCAAGAATTAAGAAACAACACAAACCTTATTCTAAAGATATATCATATTGATATACTTAAGATATATCAATGATTTAGAGGCATTTTATTTAAGGAGTTACAGTTAGTAAGTAAGTAATAATCATCAAAACAGAAAACTTTATATATCATTTTGATATATTACAAAAACATGAGTAATCTCTTGCATATCAGGGTTGGAAAGGAATTAAAGAAACAAATGGATGAGCTCATCAACCAGGGTTTGTTCTCAAATCAGGCAGAGGTAGCAAGAGAAGGAATTAGAGATCTGCTTATAAAGTATAAAGAAATCAAAAAGACAAAGAAATAAGTCAAAAATAAAATGCCTTTGTTTAATCAGCAAAAAGAGGGCTCTTATGATGTAATAAGAGAGGGGGAAGATACAATAATTAGGGTGGACTATGAGAACTCTCCATTCATACCATCACTAGAGGATAATCCTTCTGTGATGGCTTCTACTGTTGATAAGCTTATAGAGGTTCCGAATGCAACAAAGATTATATTTTATCAAAAAAGAGACTACGAGTATGACTATACTCAAACAGAAGTTCTGGCAGAATTATCTAGGATCTATAACAAGCTTGTAAAACAAAAAGCAAGCTTCCACATAGTAACAGATCCAGCTTATAAGGACAAGGCAGCTTCTTTCTACAATGAGGTTCAGCATGTTGTCTTTCACTTGCTAAAGAGCGACCCCCTGGGAGCATATGTTGAACTCAAAAGAGTTCTAAGAAGGGAGCAGCTTGTCCTTGATAAGACTACAGAAGGGGGAGAGATAGAAGCAAGGAAAAAATACATTTCGCTGCTAAGCTATGTTAAGAGAATGCTCGACAAAAGCAAGATTGTTGAGCTGGCAGAGTCCTACCTTGCAGGACACCAAGTGGGAGACAGGACAATTTACAAGAGAATATTCACGCCTACGATAAAACCTGACTTCATGTTTACAAAATTAATGGCAAACTATCCTCCTGAAGGGGAAGAACTCGACAACTATAATGTGGGGGACACAGAAATAACTATCTTCTCTCAGCCAGACACGATACAAAGCCTGTATCATATGATGCCTCCTGAATTTAAGCTTTCTGAAGAGAAATATGAACTTATAGACTTAGCGAGAAGGATAATGGCAGAGCACAAGCCTAAGAAAGAAGAGTTTGTCGACCCAGAAAGAATGCGCTCTGTTTTTTTTAATGTCGGCCATGACCTTATTGAAGAGCTTGCGAGGCATAAAGGAGTAAGGCTCAAAGAAAAAGAGATTGATGAGCTTACTGGAGTACTTGTAAGATACACAGTTGGCTTCGGCCTTATAGAGATTCTTCTTCAGGATGAAAAAGTGCAGGATATAACAATAAACTCTCCGATGGGAAATATTCCTATATTCCTTGTTCATCAGGACTTTACAGACTGTATGACTAATATAATCCCTACAGTAAGTGAGGCAGATTCATGGGCATCTAAGATGAGGATGATCTCTGGACGCCCATTAGATGAAGCAAATCCGATCCTAGATACAGAACTTATATTGCCATCAGCAAGGGCAAGAGTTTGTATTGTAGCGCCTCCGTTAAATCCGCATGGCTTAGCCTATGCATTTAGGCGTCATAGGGATAAGCCATGGACTCTGCCTTTGTTTATCAAAAATCGTATGTTAAATCCTATGGCAGCAGGGATATTAAGTTTCCTTATCGACGGCTCAAGAACACTGCTTGTTGCAGGAACAAGATCAGCAGGAAAAAGCAGTTTGCTGGGCTCAGTTCTTACAGAAATAATGAGGAAATATAGGATTATAACAATAGAAGATACTTTAGAGCTTCCAACAGAAGCATTGAGAAAGTTTGGATACAACATACAGCCTATGAAAGTCGCAGCTGCAATGGCCAAAGGCTCTGCAGAAGTTCCAGCTGCTGAAGGGATAAGAACAACATTAAGGATGGGAGATTCTTCACTGATCGTAGGAGAAGTTAGGAGCGAGGAAGCCCTGGCATTATATGAAGCAATGCGTGTAGGCGCGCTTGCTAATGTAGTCGCAGGAACAATTCACGGCGATTCTCCTTATGGTGTATTTGACAGGGTTGTAAATGACCTAAAAGTTCCAAGAACAAGTTTCAAGGCAACAGACATAATTGTTGTCTGCAACCCTATCAGGTCAGCAGACGGTCTGCACAGGTGGCGCCGCGTTACACAGATAACTGAAGTAAGAAAACAATGGGAAGAAGACCCTTTGATGGAAAAAGGTTTTGTTGACTTGATGAAATATGATTCAAGATCAGATGAACTTCAGCCAAGCAGCGACCTAATCAACGGAGAATCAGACATATTGAAAGCAATTGCTGGTAATGTAAAAGAATGGGCAGGAAACTGGGACGCTGTGTGGGATAATATTATGTTAAGAGCAAAAATAAAGGAGACATTAGTCAATTTCTCAGACAAAGTAAATATGCCTGACCTTCTTGAAGCAAAATTTGTGATAAACTCTAATGATGAGTTTCATAGGATATCTGATAAAGTTAGGGAAGAATTAGGTTATCTTGACAGTAAAAAAATATTTTTTGAGTGGAATGAGTGGATGAAGAGAAAAGTTAAGAAGATGAATATAATATAAAATATAATGAATTAAGATATTTCATAAAAAAGGTTAAAATGGCTCAGGAAGAAGAGATAAAAGAATTACTGCAAAAATACAAGCAGAAGCTTGATCTACAGCTAGGCACAAAACATATCTCTAAAGAAACAGCTGAGGAGCCAAAAAGAGGATTTACAAATGAATACTTGCAGTTTAAGAAAGAATATATGCCGCCCCATTTAACAATATATGAAAAGCTTTGCAATGCAAGCGAAAAAATATTTAAGATAAAGCCTGACAAAAAGAAAGAGCCTTTAATTCAGGAATCAATCAATATCTGCCACCTTAATGTCACTCCGACAGGAGTAATATCATTATCATTTCTCGCACCTATAATTGTAATAATCCTTGGATTGATGATAAGTTATTTTGTGTTCTACATGACAACAGGCGAGCCATCGCTCTTTTTTACATTAATTTTTCTGATTGTAGGTGTAGTTATGATATCTCCCTTGCAGAAACTGCCGGGTTTTCTTGCAAACAGCTGGCGCCTTAAATCATCAAACCAGATGGTTCTCTCTGTTTTCTATGTAGTTACTTATATGAGGCATACTTCTAATCTTGAAAATGCTCTTGAGTTTGCAGCTGACCATCTAAGCCCCCCTTTATCTCTGGATTTAAAAAAAGTCTTGTGGGATGTTGAGACAGAAAAGTTTGCTTCTGTAAAAGAATCAATGGATTCTTATCTTGAATCATGGAAAAAATGGAATATGGAATTTATTGAAAGTTTCCATTTGATTGAATCTTCTTTGTATGAGGGTTCTGAGGAGCGCAGACTGATACTTCTTGACAAAGCTCTTGACGTCATACTAGAGGAAACTTATGAAAAGATGCTGCACTATGCTCAAAATCTTAAGTCTCCAATAACAATGCTTCACATGCTTGGAATAATCCTTCCGATATTAGGTCTTGTCATACTCCCATTAGTTGTTAGTTTCATGCCTGAGATTAGATGGTATCATATTGCAATGTTATATAATGTTATTCTTCCAATAGGAATCCTTTATCTTGGAAAAGTTATTCTATCAAAAAGGCCGACAGGCTATGGAGACACAGATATTTCTGAGGAGAATCCTGAACTAAAAAAATACAGGAATACAATCATAAAGATAGGTACTACTGAAATAAAAGTTCCGCCATTCTGGATTGCATTCTTTATATTTTTTATATTGTTCATAATAGGGATACTTCCACTTTTGCTTACAAGCAGCGATGATTTCTTTATAGGGAGTGGAGAAAATATGCAGTTCCTTGAATACAGGGAGAGTAAAACAACAAACTTTGATGGAACGCCCAAGATTGTAGGCCCGTATGGAATAGGTGCATCCATCCTAAGCCTTTGCGTTACATTAAGTCTTGGCCTTGGATTAGGTGTTTATTTCAAGCTGCGCTCGAAGAATGTTATCAAGATAAGAGAGAACTCCAAGCAGCTGGAGCAGGAGTTTGCTTCTGCGCTGTTCCAATTAGGAAACCGTCTTGGAGATGGGCTTCCTGCAGAGATTGCGTTTGAGAAAGTAGCAAGTTCAATGCAGGACACAATTTCAGGAAGATTCTTCTCGATTGTGAGCATGAATATAAGAAAATTAGGGATGGGAATAAAAGACGCAATCTTCAATGAAAAAACTGGCGCCCTTGTTTACTTTCCGTCTAATGTCATTGAAAGCTCAATGAAAGTCCTGATACAAAGCGTAAAAAAAGGCCCAAGAATAGCAGCGCAGGCTCTCGTGAACATTGCAAGATATATCAAAGAGATACATAAAGTTAATGAGCGCTTAAAAGATCTTATGGCTGATATTATCTCTTCAATGAAGTCTCAAATCTCATTTTTGACACCTGCAATATCAGGTATTGTCGTTGGAATAACATCTATGATAACGACAATTATAGGGAAAATAGGCCCCCTTCTTGAGAGTGTCAGTGCAGGAGGAAGTGAAGCTCCAACTGACTTGATCTCAATATTCGGAGGAGACGGAATCCCGACATATCATTTTCAGATAATTGTCGGATTGTATGTTGTTCAAATAGTATATCTGCTTACAGTCTTGACAAACGGAATTGAAAATGGTTCTGATAAGCTTGCTGAACGCTATAGTTTAGGAAATAATCTGATTAAAAGCACCAGCCTCTATATAATATTATCACTGGTAGTTATAATATTGTTCAGCTATGTATCAAACATAATAATAGCTAAAACAATCTAATTCCAAAACACTTAAATAATCTTATTTATTCTTCTTTAATAAATCACTGAATGAGTTCTAACTTATTTTGTGGGGAGTTGATTAATATGGCAATTAAAAAAGGAGATAAAGTAAAAGTTGATTACACTGGAACATTAGACGATGGTACTGTCTTTGACAGCTCTGAAGGAAAAGAGCCTCTGGAATTTGAAGTTGGTTCTGGACAGTTGATTAAAGGATTTGATGAAGGTGTTATGGGCATGGAAAAAGGCCAGGAAAAAGACATAAAAATAGACTGCAAAGACGCTTACGGAGAGCCAAAACCAGAGATGACTCAAAAGATTCCACGAGATAAATTCCCTGCTGAGCCAGAGATAAAGCCAGGAATGATGCTCATGCTTAAGTCACCTGATGGACAGCAGTTCCCAGCAAGGATTGCTGAAGTTAACGACAAAGAAGTAACATTAGACATGAACCATCCATTAGCTGGAAAGAATCTTAATTTTAAGATTAAGGTTGTTGAGTGTTAGATAGTTTTTTATATTTTAGATTATTTCTTTTTTATTTATGGAAAAGTATGTAATGGCAGATAAAAGGGATTATGAGATTTTATCAAAAATTAAAGAACTTGAAAAGAAAAAGCTAGAAAAAGAAGATAAAGAGATAATCAAGCTCATAAAGACACAACTTGAAAGAGACTGGAGAAAGCCATTATTGGTAAAATTAGATAAACTTCTAAAGAAATCTTCTTAAAGAAAATAAAAAAGTGGGAACACTGGGATTTGAACTTTCCCAGAGAACAATCATTGATTGAACTCTTCCAGGACACCTACGTTTCAGAAAGTTTTCTTCAGCGTAGTGCTCTCCCAGTCTGAGCTATGTTCCCATAATAGCTTTGGATTTAATCAGTGTTTAAAAAGGTTATTATTTCAACTCATTTCCCAGCACAAATCTCAACAACATCTCCATGCTTTAACTCATGCTCTTTGCCGACTGTCCTCTTTGTCTTGACATCTATCGCTCTGATAAAGTTCTTGCCAAAGTCTGAATGTAATCTATAAGCAAAATCCAGAGCAGTCGTCTCTGGAGGCATCAGGAAACAATCAGGCAAGACATTCCCGTCAGAATCCTCTAGTTTATTCACTCCGCCTGGGAATATTGCAATATATCCTAACAATTCAAGAACAGCTTTGTCCAAAACAGGCTGCACTCCAGTACTACCAAACTTATCTAAAATATTTGCTTGAATAAACTCCAAAGCTTTCTTCTGTTTTTCACTCAATCCTTCCTCTTTAACAATCTTAAAACCAGATTCACCAGGAATATAATGTATCAATCCGTGCTTAGCAGCCTCCCTAAGAGCAAGCTCAGATTCAGCACTACACCTAATCAAAATATGATCAGGAAATTCCTCACAAACTCTTTTAAAATTCTCATCAGCTCCAGCAACATCAATCTTATTGCATGCAATAATCATGGGTTTTGTTATCTTTCTTAATTCAGTGGAAATTATTTTCAGATCTTCTTCTTTCCATTCATTAGGCTTTTCCTTATTCAAACCAGTTCTACTAATAACTTCTTTGACCATCTCCTCAGTTACTTTCAATCCAGAAAGCTGCTTAGCTAACTGCTTAACAATCTCCAGTTTCTCCTGCATAACCTGCCTTACAAACCTTTCCCATCCTTTATTGATAATGCCAAAGTACCACATATCGATCTCTACTTCCAGGAATTTAATATCTTCTGAAGGATCATACGAACCAGCATCAACTGGTTCTCCTTTCTCATTGGTTGTTCCGGCAATATCAACAACATGGATCAAAACATCTGCCTGCCGCAGATCATCGAGAAATTGGTTGCCCATCCCTTTACCTTCGTGTGCACCGGGAACAAGACCAGCCACATCAATCATATCAACAGGAACAAACCTTCTATGATCAATACAAAAACCTTCGCGAGGATTGCATTGAACACCAAAATGATTGTCAGCACAATCTATCTTTACATAACCTATCCCATGATTCGGTTTGATCGTAGCGAACGGATAATTAGCTATTTCAACTTCTGCCAAAGTCGCAGCTTTAAAAAAAGTTGATTTTCCAACATTAGCTTTTCCAACGACACCCACCATCATTTTAGCATCAGAACAAAATAATCAGAAAGTGTTTATAATCTTTTCCCTTTGCAAATTGTTATTATAGTAACATTAAGTATTTATAGTTTAATGAGTATTTTTATTATAGTTTGGAGGGGAAAAATGAATATGGCAATGGCAAAGGAGATTAGTACACAAAGGGTTGAAGGAGCAACATTAGTAAGCATGGTAAGAACAGAAGAAGGAGAACACAATATATACCAAAAAGAAGATGGAACTCGGATCAAAGTACCAATTAGTCTGCTTGAGCTCCCAAGGATTGTAGCTGAAGACGGAATAATAGAAGATTATAAGCATGCAACAAATGGGCATAGAAGCGCTTATCCAACAGGGATATATTCAATAGGAACTTCAGATTTTCATTGCCCTAGGGGATCTGTAGAAAGCTAAAACTCAAACTTAATCTTTTCCAGTCTTTTTTCAAGCTCTTTCATCTGAGAGACCTCATCCTCAGCATCCTTTGCACTAAACGTAGCA
>Ga0066639_10005950_pt1 | contig 10216 bp, 11 predicted proteins | sample CryGeyCG2114_010_2_FD_59504 | JGI IMG/M metagenome (GOLD analysis project Ga0066639, IMG submission 59504) | Groundwater microbial communities from aquifer - Crystal Geyser CG10_big_fil_rev_8/21/14_0.10 | ecosystem: Environmental > Aquatic > Deep subsurface > Groundwater | place: USA: Utah... | reverse complement strand
GATACTTGTTGATCAGGAAGTTATTCGTGAAAAGAAGCTTTTAGAAAGATTTTTTGATACTCTTGGAAAAAAACCCGAACTTGCCACGCTAAAGGAGCCAGATACAAAACGAGCTTTGAAGTATGGTGCCGTCGAAACTCTTTTTTTGTCTAATGAGTTGAACAAGCCTTTGGCAAAAGAATTGAAGAAGATTGCAGACCAGATGGGAACAATTATCGAAATGATTTCTAAAGAGACGGTGGAGGGAGAGCAGTTTGATAATTTGGGGGGAATTGGGGCCATATTGAGATTTAAGGTTTAGAAAGATATTAAATCAATAATCCTTATAAAGACTGGACTTTTTTATTCATTTATGGGTATTAGTAGTAAAACTCTTGATGAGATTGATAGAGCAAAGGAGGAAGATGGGCTTAAAAAATTAGAAGCTATCTTTTTTGTAAGTGGGAGATTTTTGAATATGCCTCAGCTTATTTCTTTTTCTGATTTGAATCCTATTGTTATTTCTGAGTTATTGGAGAAGTTGAAGCTCAAATACAAAAGGGAACAATCCGCTTTACAAATTGTTGAAAAGAACGGAATGTGGAAGATGGATGTTAAACCGGAATATTTTGATGTTGTGAATAGACTTGCTACTGGGAGTTCTGAGTTTACTAAGGCGGAACAAGAGACGCTGGCAATAATTGCATTTAAGCAACCAATAAAACAATCTGTGATAATTAAGATTAGAGGAAACAAGGCTTATGATCATGTTAAGAAGTTTGTTGATTTGAATTTGCTTAAAAAAAAGAGGATGGGCCATACGCATGAATTGATTTTAAGCGATGAGTTTTATGATTATTTTGCTGTTTCTGGTGATGAGGAAAAAGAAGAGAAAATTTTAGAGGCTGATACTGGGGGGAGTTAGGATGGTTGCAACCCTTATATGGGTTTATAGTGTAATGTTTTTCTTTGGTATTTATTTTTTATTGCTCTTTGTAGTTTTATATATGAGGAATAAAGAAAAATTAAATGAGTTCCCCCCAATTACTAAAGAATATTCTGTGAGCATTGTTATCCCGTGTTTTAATGCTGAAAAAGAGATAGGGGAAACAATAAAGAATTTGTTAAAAACTAAATATTCTCAATTAAAGCAAATAATAGTGGTTGATGATTGTAGCACCGATAACTCTTACAATGTTATCAAAGAGTATGCAGATAAATATGAAAATGTTTTGTTGGTTAAGACTCCCAAAAATACCGGGTGTGCTGCGGGGGCAAAAAATTATGGGGCTAAGTTTGCCGAAACAGATTTAATTGGGTTCAGTGATGATGATTCTCGTCCTTTATCCGATGCTGTTGAAAAGATGATTGGATATTTTGATGAAAAAAAAGTGGCTGCTGTTACTTCTTGTGTGATGGTTCAAAATAAGAAAAATTTTATGGAGAGGTTTCAGGATATTGATTACAAAGTAATTGCTTGGAGTCGGAAGGTTATGGATTTTATAGGTTGTGTTTATGTTACCAATGGGCCTTTGAGTATCTATAGGAGAGATGCTTTTGAAAAAGTCGGAAGATTTGATGAAAAGAATATGACTGAGGATATAGAGGTGACTTGGAATTTATTGAGTAGGGGGTATGAAACTAGGATGTCTTATGCTGCCAAAGTTTTTACTATTGTTCCAAAAAAATTAGGAGTCTGGATACGTCAGAGAGTTAGGTGGAATGTAGGGGGATTGCAAACTCTTTACAAATACCGGAAAACTTTTCTGAGTAAAGGAGAGAATTTGTTTAGCAATTTTGTTATGAGCTATGTGGCCCTTTCTTTTATTCTGGCTTTATTTGGATTTTTTTTATTTTTGAGATATGTTTATTTGAGGGCTGGAAAGTATGTCCTTGCTATTCCTTATATCTTTAAGGGGTACAATCCTTTTGCTTTTAGTGAGTTTTATTTTCCGGTTACTATTTTATTTATACTGGGAATGGCGTTCTTGGCATTAAGTATTTACTACCATAAAATTGCCCTGAAAAGTTTTGGTAGTAAGGGGAAGGGAATATGGACTATCCTTACATATATTTTTATATATCGCCCCTTGTATACAATTCCGCTAATAGCTTCATTTTATAAATTAGCTAAAAGAGACATAGGATGGTATACAAAATAACTCAAACTAAATATCGGGCTTTTATCGAGACACTTATACTCACTCTTTTAATACTCCTTATCGGTTTTTTTGTGGGGTATTTTGTTGAGTCTGCTAGGACAGGGAATGTGGTAAGTGCTTACAAGGAGTTTGAGGTTACTGCTCTTGATTTGAAATTACAAAATTATTATTATCAAATAATGGATAGTGCCTCTTGTGAAAGGGCGATAGCTCAAAATTTTATTTTTGCAGATGATATTTATGAGAAGGGGCTTAAAATTGAGAAATATGAGCAAGCGAACGATCTTTCTGAAGAGCTTTTATTAGAGAAGAAAAAATATGTCCTTTTGAAAACCGAGCTTTGGTTAAATAGTATCCTTCTTAAGAAAAAATGTGAAAAACCTTTTAATACCGTAGTTTATGTTTATTCTCAGGAAGGGGATGTTTTGAAAAAGGCCGAACAGGATGCTCTTTCTGGAATTTTGAGTAAGCTTAAAGAGAAAATGGGTGATGAAATAATCCTTCTTCCTATTGCTGGAAACATAGGATTGGATATAGTTGATTTGCAATTGGGGATATATGGGGTGACGTATTTGCCTTCAATTATCATAAACGAAGAACAAGTTTTAGAAGGATTTCACTCTGTAGATGAAATTGAAGCTTATCTGAAATAATGTTTTTACCATATAAATATTAAAAAACTAGAGTTCCCATTTTTCTTCATGGTTGATTGTTCTAATTGTGGTATTTCTGATGAGAAAGTTAGATTGTACAAGGCTATTTCCCCCAAGGGAATTGTTAAATTGTGCAGACCTTGTTTGGAAAAGTCTAACATGCCCTCCATTGAAAAGCCAGCCCCTCTGCATGGAGAGGCTAGGAAAGAAATACCCGAAAAGAATAAGGCTGTTTATGACAAACTCGCCAAGATCTCTGGTTTTGATAAGAAGACCATTCAGGATGTTAAAAGAATTGATTCTAGGGCTGGAGAAGCGACTCTTAAAGGAATTGTTGATAGGAAGTACTATTCTGCTCATTCTGGGGGGGAGAAATCTGAGTACCGGAAGTTAAGGGAGAGCATGGTTGATAATTTTCACTGGATTATTATGAGGGCTAGAAGATCAAAAAAACTGAGCCAGGAGCAGTTAGCCAGGGAGATTTCTGAAACCGAGACTGCGATAAAGATGGCTGAACAGGGGCTTTTACCTGAGGATAATTTTAGGCTTGCACAGAAACTTGAGAATTTTTTGGGAATAAAAATAAGAAAAGATTCTACTCCGATTGTGGGGGAGAGGCCCCCGTTAAGAAGAATAGCCTTTGATGAAAATACTGCCCGAGAGATTAGGTTAGATGATTTGAGAAAAGCCAAGGAAGAAAAAAGGGAAGTAACTGTTAAAGAAAAGAGATCGTTTGGAGACGATGTTCCCGAGTTTATGAGTGAAGATGAGATGGAGATGGGGGATGTTGATGAAGATATTGATCTTAGGGAAGAGGGGAAGAAAAGTAATTCCAGATTTGATTGGGATTAGTAAATCACAAGGTTTTTAAACTAAATTAAAGACTTCTTATTATGGAACTAAAAATTCTTAAAAATTCTAAGGAAGAGCTAGAAGTTGAGCTTGAGAGTGTAACTCTAGCCGAGATTTTGAAGGTTTATCTTAATATGGATTCTTCAGTAGTTTTTGCAGCTTGGAAGAGAGAACATCCAACTAAATACCCGGTTCTTAGAGTTGAGGCTAAGGGAAAAACTGCAAAGAAGGCAGTTGCAGATGCTATTTCTGCTATAACAAAAGATCTTGATAAGGCAGATGCCGATTTTAAAAAGATGAAGTGAAGGTCATATTTTGATCGCAATAATATTTTTAAACCACCAATTTTAAAAGAAAATATGGATAAAGCTGATTTGAAAAAACTGGTTTCTGGGTTACCTAAAGGGTCTGTGATTAAGACTGCGAGAGATTCTTATTTGGTGCTTTCTGAGGCGGATAAAGATTATTTTACTTTCTATACGGCTAGTTTTATGAGTTCTACTACAAAAACAAGGGACGAAGTGGTAGATATGTTGTCAGGAAATAGAGCACTGGAGATTTCTCTTTCTGAGTTTAAGAAGTTGAACTAGATTACTACAATAATCCTTATTAACAATTTATTCTTAATTTAAACTATGATTGGAAAAATTTCTACAGGAAGTTATGATTTGAATAAGTGGCTTTTTGGGGGATACGAGGAAGGAGTTATAACTATGATTGCTGGTCCGGCTGGTTCGGGGAAAACTAATTTTTGTATACTTGCTGCTTGTAGTCAGGCAAAGAGAGGAAAGAAGGTTATCTTTGTAGATACGGAGGGGGGCTTTTCTTCTGAAAGAGTTAGACAACTTGTGGGGGAGGAATATGAAACTGTTTTGGGAAATATTTTTTTGTTAGAACCTACAAGTTTTGATGAACAGAAAAAATGTTTCATTAAACTTTTAGAACAGATAAAAAAAGAACATGTCGGACTTATTGTAATTGATGGGATGGCTATGTTATATAGGTTAGAGTTAGGGTCGGAAAGGGAGACAAAGGAAATAAATAAAGAGATTTCGCATCAGATGCGGATGCTTGCGGAGATTTCTAGGAAGCAGAAAATTCCTATTCTTATTACTAATCAGGTTTATTCTGAATTTCTTTCTGAAGAAGAGTGGCAGAAGGGAGTAAAAAAAGAGGTAAAAATTGTTGGGGGAGATTTATTGAAATATTGGAGCAAGTGTATAATTGAATTAAGGAATGATGGTGGGAAAAGAAAGGCTTGTTTGTTAAAACACCGGAGTTTGCCTCAAAAAGAAATGAGTTTCGAGATTAAGAATAAGGGAATATTTAGAAAGGGTTGGATATGATTGAAAGAGAATAAATTAATATAAACTTGGAGACATTTTTTTTTAATGATGGCAGGGATAAAATTTGAAGTTGTCAAAAAGATAGCCGATACTAAGTTTATGATTAGGAAGATGAGGAACATCTCTAAACTGGATAGTGTTAGTCCTCCAAGTGTTTTTGTTGGAAGTAAATTGAAATATCCTTTAGTTAATATAGGAATTTTAAGTCCCTTGCAGAGAGAAGAAGATGCTTGGGTTTATGACAATGAGTCGTACTGGGCAAAGAATGATTTTTCTATTAAAGATGTTGTTCAGCTAAGAGAGAGCTTGCTTAATTCTAGATTTCAGTCCCAAGTCCAGGATTCTAGGATGAATAAGAGATTTGTTAATCTGGCTCAAGAGATAGCTATTGCTTCTAAACCGGTTGATGTAGAGATTGAGTTAAAGAGAAAATTTGATTTTAGGAGGAAAAATGATAGGGTTTTAACTCCTCATGGAATGAAGGCGCCGCTAAAAAAAGCAAAGATAACCGGGAATGTAAAGGTTCATAGAAAGGTGGATAGTGTTGTGAATGATGAGTTAAAGGCTGCAGAAGGGATCGAGATTCTGTACAAGAGTAATTTTTCAGAATATACTTTGAATAAGATTTTGAGCGTGGGAGTTTTAGGATTAAAGAAAAATAAGAAATTTGTCCCAACGCGTTGGTCTATAACCGCTACGGATGATACTATTGGAAAACATGTTCTTAAAAGAGTTAGGGATTATAAGTGGATAGAAGATTACGGAATATTTTTTGGGGAGTTCATGGGAAATCAATACCTGATAATGTTTTTTCCGGATGTTTTTAATTACGAATTATTTGAGTTATATTACCCTGGATCTAGTTGGAATCCTACAAAAGTGCTTAAAGCTTCTACAGATTACGAGACTTTTTCTGGGAGAAAAACTTATGCTTCGAATACGGTTGGGGGGTATTATGCTACTCGTCTTCCAATACTCGAATATTTGGATTCTATAAAACGTCAGGCTTCTATTTTAGTTATACGTTTGGAGACTCCAAGCTATTGGGCGAGCTTGGGGGTATGGGTTGTGAGAGAGAGTGTTAGAAAAGCTATTGCTAGGGGGATGATGAAATTTGGTAGTAAAGAAGAGTTGCTTGAGGGATTGAAAAAAATAGCAAAAGTAAAATACGATTTTGACCCAAATGAAATCCTAGAGAAGAGTCGGTTATTGAATCAGATTAATACTCAGCAGAAACTGGGGAGTTGGTTTTAGTCAGATTTATAAATACTTTTCACTACTTATAATCAATTAAATTGTTTTATAAAAAGAGGTAAATAGGTAAATGTGTTGTAGAGGATGTGGAATCTTTTTGATTCTTGTTGTTTTGGTTTTTACTCTGGTTGAGAGTGTGGCTTCTAAATGGATAGTCTTTGCTGCTGCAATTCTATTGCTTTTCTATGAGGCTAGCAACCATTGTAGTTGTAGTACTGGAATGGCAAGTAAACCAAAGGGTAAAGCTAAAAGAAAAAAGAGAGGATAATTTTTTTAGATTTTTAATTTTCTTTTTTATTTGTTCTATTTTAGAGGCTTTTTTATTAAGTGGGTTTTTGGGCATAGGAATCTTTAAATAGTCTTTTTTTGATTGGGTTCAATGGTATTTTTAGATGATACTTTTGGCGTAATGGTTCAGGGAACTCGTGAAGAAGTTTATGGCTTGCGTACTGGAGAAAATACTTTTGAAAAAAATGTTGGGGCTGTGGCGACCATGGCTACTATTAGCTATTTGGTCTATGGTCTTGTCAAGACTAGCGTTGTTTATCATTGGAATGGCTTTTTTAGAAGATAATTCTTATTCGTTTTGCTCTTCTCCCCCAGCTAGCTTTTTCTTGTAAGCTTCTATTCTTTCCTTATTTGTTGGACATGCTGAGTTAAAACAGAATATCCATGGTTTTTTTCCTTTTCTTAGGGAGAGAAGCATTGGAAAATTACACTCTTCACAGAGTTTTTCTGTTTTTTTTATGAGCCCGTTCGGAGGGAGACTATAAGTTGTTTTACAATTAGGATAAGCGTCACACGCTATGAAATGTCTACGAGTTTTTCTAGAATAGGTGATTGCTAAATCCCCTTTTTTACATACCGGACACTGGGTAATTTTGTTCGCTATTTTTTCTTTTTCTCTTTGTTCTACATTTGCTTGGAGTAATTCTTTTCCTATTTCTTTTTCCTTTTTTTCAAATTGTTTTGAAATTTCTGTGATGGTTTTTTTTGCTTTTTCTATAACTTTTTTTTCTTTTTCTTCAAAATTTTTTTTTGCGTTTGTTATGGAGTCCATTTCGTTTTCAAAACTACGAGTGAGTTTTTCGTCTATTATTATTGGGGAGTGTTTTTCGAGAGTTTCAATCAAAGAGATTCCTAATGGGGTGGCTTCTATAGATTTTTCTTTTATGTACCCTCTGTCGTAAAGAGTTTCTAGTATTGATGAACGTGTAGCTTTAGTCCCTAGATTCTTTTTTTCTAATTGAGTAATTATTGAGGCTGGAGAGTAACGGTTTGGAGGTTGGGTTTCTTTTTCCTCAATTTTGGAGTCGATTATATTTACTTTTCCTTCCATGTCTGGGACTTCTGTTTCTTTTAGTTTAGTAGGGTAAATTTCCATCCAAGCTTTTTTTGCTATTTCTGATCCCCTGATGTTAAAAATTAGGTTATCCACTTCTGCACTAACTTTTTTATTATCAATAATAGCATCTTCACAGAACAGGGATAAGAATCTTCTTGCAATTAAGTTGTATATCTTTTCTTCATCTCCCGAAAGAATTTGTTTTTCTCCGGTAGGGTGTATTGAAGGATGGGCCGCATCTGTTTTTTTGCCTTCTACAGGTTTTTCATTTTTAATGAGGTGTTGTACCCCGTACTCTTTTGCTAATTTTTTGAGGATTGTTTTATAGTCTATTGCGTCTGGAAGTTTTTGGGAAGATGTTCTTGGATAGGAGATTAATCCTGATAGGTAAAGTGATTGTGCTGCTCTTAATGTTGCTGAGGGGGTTATTCCGTGAAATTTATAGGCTTCTGTTTGAAGAGTGGTTAGGTTGAAAGGGGGATTTGGAGGAAGAATTTGCTGGGTTTTGGTTGTGGTTGCAATTGCTGTTTTTCCTTTTAAATCTTTAAATTTATCTAATTCTGTTTTGCCAAAAATATCTTTGTTATGTTTTAGTTCTAGAGTGTGAGAGTTTTTTATGGTGATAAAAACCTGCCAGTATGGTTCCGATTTAAATCTCTGTATTTCTTTTTCTTTTTGAACAATTAGATTTAGTGCTGGACCCTGAACCCTTCCTATGGACATTATCCTAAACTTTCCGGTTGTTTTTATTGCATTCATTAAGGCTCTAGAAAGATTTATCCCGTAAAACCAGTCTAGATGGTGACGAGTTTCTCCAGCAATTGCCTGTCCCCAATTTAAGGTTGGAGATTTTGAATCGTAAGCATTATTCAATTCTGGGCCTGTTAGAGTAGAGAATTTCATACGATTTGCCTCCTTTTGATTACATATTAATCGTACAATATTCATTCCTATTACTTCCCCTTCAATATCATAATCTGTAGCTACTGTTACTGACCCGGCTTCTCTAGCTAGCTTTAGAATTGTATCATAGTATCTTTTTGTAAAATCGGCCTTTCTAACTAAATAGTTAGGTTTCCAGCTTATGTCAAATATAGGGATGCTTGATCCCGGAGAATTTTGGCTGAGGGTAAATAAGTGTCCTACTGCACAAGCAACGATTATTTTGTGGCCTTCTCTATTAACTTCATAATAAGAAATTTTATTATTGTCTCTTTTAACAGATTTTCCTAATGCTGAAGCAATTTTAAGTGCTGCTTGAGGTTTTTCTGTAATAACTAGTTCGTATCCCCCTGATTTCAATTCAAATTTTGGGGTATTGTATTTGCTTGGAGTTTTTGATTTGAATGTTTTTGTTCTTTTGAAAGATTTTTTTTTGAAGGGGGTTTTTTTCGTGTATTTTTTTCTTGGTTTTACTCCAATGGGGTGTGTTTCTTCTCTTTCTGGGCCCTTATATCTCTTTTCTGTTGTTTTTTTAGCTATTTCTGTTATTAGAGTAGGAACTTCCTTTATGGTTTTTTCTATGGTTCTTTTTAAGTCATCGGCATCAACTGGAAAGTAGTTTTCGGAATATTTCTCTTCTTTAGTCTTTTTTGGCTTTTGAACCATTTAAATGTACAAGAATTAGTGTTTTTAAGAGTTTGTGGTTTAATGCATCCATTCATTGATTTGGTTTGGACAAATTGGGGTGTCTTGAGGGGTTTTTTTGTTACAAATTACAACCATTTTATTATTATACTCATAATTTTCATCAATTACATTTTCTGAGTCAACTTCAAAGATTATCCTGTTTTCTCCTTCTACAAAAAGTTCTTGTAGGTCTTCATTAGTCCCCCCACTTCTACTTATTGATCCCCCAAAAGTTTTAGATGGAGGTAAAGGGACAGAAACTTCTCTTTCATAAAAAACATGTCCGTTTTCTTCATTGTATATTTTTATTTTAAAAGGAGTTTTTATTTCTTGTCCTATGCTTATACTTGTTCCTACAAATCCAAAACTAAATGATGTAGGATATAATTCTGGGTTTCTACGTGCATTTAAAAATGAGTTTTCCATTAAATACTGGATTGTTAATTCTGGTTTTGCGTTTTTCCAAGAATAAGTCCATTGGCAATTATAGCACCCATCATCTTGGATATTTAATGGATCTACCAACCCATCATCGCATTGTTCCTTCCCTTCAATTATTCCGTTCCCGCATACATTTCCAAAGAGGGTTTTTTCTGTGCAGTCTTTTTCACAGTAGGTGCATGTTTTTCCAGTTTCTGGAGTGCATGGTTTTCCATTTTCAAGTATTCCTTCATCACATTCTTCGTATCCTGATTGAGTTTCTCCGTCCCCACACCATCCCGAGGTTCCTCCGCTTTGTGCTAGGCAAATTACATGGCCGGGGCTTCCTGCTTGGCATCCGTGACTTCCTTGGGCTTCTCCTTTTTGAATGTCAACTTGTTTTCCTGTTCCTGCTCCTGAAGTCCAACCATTACAGGTTTCTCCGGTAACTTTTACTCCGTTTAAATCACTTCCCCACCACACTCCTGAACCGGGGTTTGGTACTGTGGTTCTGACTGCATTTTCCGCTAGGTTTGCTTCAACTCCTAGATCATTAAAATTAGGCAATGGAAATAA
>Ga0066639_10005948_pt1 | contig 10217 bp, 11 predicted proteins | sample CryGeyCG2114_010_2_FD_59504 | JGI IMG/M metagenome (GOLD analysis project Ga0066639, IMG submission 59504) | Groundwater microbial communities from aquifer - Crystal Geyser CG10_big_fil_rev_8/21/14_0.10 | ecosystem: Environmental > Aquatic > Deep subsurface > Groundwater | place: USA: Utah... | reverse complement strand
TCGAACCTGCGACCTCTTCCATGCCATGGAAGCGCTCTAGCCAACTGAGCTATGGGCCCTGGTACCGAAGAGAGGACTTGAACCTCCACGGGATTGCTCCCACCAGATTTTGAGTCTAGCGCGTCTACCAGTTCCGCCACTTCGGCTAATAATAATGCATTAAAGCATACAAACAAGGATGATTTTACAATAAAAATGATGTTTAGTCAATAGTACATTATATGTTTAATTTCCAGTATTTATATGTTAATATATAAACATAATATTAGTTATTAATTTTAATAGTATGGATAAATTAAAAGGCATAGCAATAGCTGGGGCAGCTACTTTAATCATTGTTGGTTCTGTAGTTTATAAACAAATAGATACTTGGAATTCTAATAACGCTGAACCAAATGGTCCAAGCAGTGGTGATGAAATATCTGATGGTGTCTATCATGACGATTACATCTATGAAAATACACCAGGTTCTGGAGATGAACTACCACCAGATCAACCGAAAGATCAAGCTACTAGTCCAAGTAGTGGAGATGAGTTAACTTTTGTAGCTTCATGTAATACTATTGATGATAGTAGTACTTGTTTAGAATATTTAGGTGATTATTGGGCTACAGCTAATGCAGCGGCCTTAAATTGTCAGGGGGCAGGAGTATATTCAGAAACAGCTTGTCCTCGTCCTACTTCTGGTGGTTGTCAGATGAATACTGGTAATAGCTTGGAAATGATTTCTTGGTTTTATCCTTACGGTGGTGATCCAATTACCGGAGAAGTTGTTGCTTATATGGCTAGTTCTTGTAATGCTTCAGGAGCAAATTATATTTACGACAATTAAAATTATCTTGGCTATTTGAGCTATACAACTTGTAACAATCGCTTAAAACTGTATAATTATTATAATAATCATTTAATTTAGAGGGATTTATATATATGACAGCTAGTTTTATAATTACCTTGCGTGAAACGCTGGAGGCAGCTTTAATCGTAGGGATTGTTATTGGTTTTCTAAAACGTACCAAACAATATAGCTATTACAAGATGGTTTGGTATGGTGTAGCCTCAGGATTAATATTGAGTATTTTAGGAGCATGGCTCTTTCAAAGTTTTGCAGGAGGCTTTTCTGGTAGAGCAGAACAACTATTTGAAGGAATTACTATGGTGGTAGGTAGTATATTGGTTACCACTCTTATAGTTTGGGTGATGCATAAACAAAATATATCTTTGCATCTTAGTAAGCAAGTAGCTATACATTTGGATAATGCTAGACCTTGGGGAATTTTCTTTATGGTACTTATTGCAGTACTTCGTGAAGGAATAGAAATTGTGATATTTATTCAATCTATGAATATATCCACGGCAGATAATAATTTACTAGGAGCAATTTTAGGGATTATTATTGCTAGTGGATTAGGTATAGCTTTTTACTTAGGTTCATTGAAGATGAATTTAAAAAAGTTTTTTTCTATCACTGGAGCTATACTTATTCTCTTTGCAGCGGGACTACTTATTCATGGAGTACATGAATTACAAGAAGCAGGTGTTATACCAATATTTATTGAAGAAGTTTGGAATATAAATAATATCTTAAATGAGAATGGTCATATTGGTAGTTTTCTAAAACATCTTTTTGGCTATAATGCTAACCCTAGTTTAATAGAAGTAATTACTTATATTCTCTATATACTTGGTATTAGTTATTTTTGGAGGAGGGCTAATAGAAAAGAGAGTGTAGTTAGTTAGTTTGTTTTTTAATAGCTTTTTTGTTATTATAAAAATAAATTAACATAATATTATTATGGAATTATTAGACAGTATTAAACAAGTAGAACTTTGGGGCAATAGTGGTTATGACTACGTTGTAGCCATACTTATTTTCATAGGATCAATAGCGATACTTAAAATTTTTCAAGTAATTATTTTAGCCCGTTTAAACAATTTAGCTAAAAAAACAAAGACAGACCTAGATGATATGTTGATAGAGGTGTTTAGAAGTATAAAACCACCTTTTTATTTTTTTATTTCAGTTTATCTAGCTATTAAAACAATAACAGTAGCTGATATTGTAACAAAAATTTTACTAGCCCTATTTCTAATTGCTCTTGTGTTTGAAATAGTTCAAGCCATTTCAAGGATTTTGGACTATATGATGAAAAAATATTTTAGTAGGAACAGAGAAGAAGGAGAAGATAATCAACATTCTCAGTCAATGATAAATTTATTACAGGTTATTGTTAAAATAATCTTATGGGCATTAGGTTTTGTTTTAATTTTATCTAATTTAGGAATAGATGTTACTTCTCTCATTGCAGGACTTGGAATTGGAGGTTTAGCTATTGCTTTAGCTTTACAAAATGTACTAAGTGATTTATTTTCAGCTTTTTCTATTTATATAGATAAACCATTTAGAGCTGGTGATTTTATAAAAGTAGGAACAGATAGTGGTACAGTAGAGCGTATTGGTATGAAAACTACTCGTATTAGAACTTTACAAGGAGAACAATTGATTGTTTCTAATCAAGAACTAACCAATGCTAGAATTCAAAACTTTAGAAGGATGGATAATCGTAGAGTTAGTTTTAAAATAGGTGTAACCTATGATACGCCCTCCAAAAAACTAGCAGCTATTCCAACTATGATTGATGAGATAGTGACTAAAGTAGAATTAACTACTTTTGATCGTTGTCATTTTGTAGAATATGCTGATAGCGCTTTAATATTTGAGATAGTTATATTTATTGAGTCTAAGGAAATAGGTGATTATCTAAATGCTCGTCAGGAAATCAATTTAGAAATATTTAAAAGGTTTGAAAAAGAAAAGATTAAATTTGCTTATCCAACTCAAACTATTCACTTACAAAAATAAATGCAAATATTATCTTGGAATATAAATGGAATTAGAGCCGCCATACGAAAGGGCTTTATAGATTTTCTTAAAAAACAGCAGCCAGATATTATTTGTTTGCAAGAAATAAAAATATCTGATGATAAAAGAGTTCAGGAAGAGTTTGATTTTTTAGATTATCAGGAATTTTGGAACAGTGCTAAGCGATCAGGCTATAGTGGCACAGCTATTTTAGTAAAAAATGGTATTAAGGCAAAAGCTTTACCAGACTTAGATTGGGATGACGAGGGACGTATTCAAGTATTAGATATTGGGCAGTATTATTTAATTAATATTTATTTTCCTAATGCTAACCATGAATTGTCTAGATTAAATTTTAAGATAAAGTTTAGTGATAAGTTACTTGCTTATATGAAGAAATTAGAGAATAAAAAACCACTTATCATTACAGGAGACTATAACGTAGCTCATCAAGAGATTGATTTGGCTCGTCCCAAGGCAAATGTCGGTAGCCCTGGCTTTACACCTGAGGAAAGACAATGGATGGATAAGTTTTTAGCTAAGGGATTTAAAGATACTTTCAGAGAATTACATCCTAATAAGATTCAATATTCATGGTGGAGCTATCGTGCTAATGCTAGGGTTAATAATGTTGGCTGGCGTATAGATTATTTTTGTGTAACTGACAAGATATTAAAAAAAATATCTAAGGCTTTTATCTTAGATAATATATTAGGTTCAGATCATGCTCCAGTTGGAGTAGAGGTCAAATAATACTATTTGACATTATTTTAATTATACTTTAGAATATTATATTATTTTGTTGTTTAAAGTTAAATTAAAAAAGGAGTCTTAAAGTGAAGAAGTTAATCTTTGTGGTGATTTTTTTATTAGCTTGTTATCAAGCTAATGCAATCTCTTATCATAGTCTTAGATTAAAAACACATTATGGAGAGAATATCAATAATAGTGATATACTATCTGAGATTCCCATAATAGATTGTGTGGAGGTTTCTGCTGATAGTTTAGCTCATTGGTGTTCTGATAATGAGCGTGAACAATTACGTGACGGTGTTTGCAAAAAAGTTAAATATTCATATTTCGAGGCTTATGTGGGGGAAGGACTTAGCGGTTTATTTGAGTATAATGTAGTTGTTCATGAACAGGTAAGCATTGTTTATAAAAAAGGTAAATTCTTTAAAGTTACTTTGATATGGTTTACTAAAGAATTTACTCTAGAAGGCGTAATGATAGTTTCATGGCTGTTCATGATCATTAGCTTCATATTAGGGGGGCTTTTAGGATTTAAAATGACCAGATTAGATAACAAAGAATCCGCACATCTTGACTCTTAAAGAATTTTTTATTTTAACAAATCCTACCTTCTTCAGGTGGGATTTTATTTAAAATATAAAGTCAGGATAATAATTTCTAGCATTCCACAGTAACCAACCACTAGTAGTAGATGCCTCTTCAGCAGCCTTAGCTTGAGCATCTATTTTTGTTTTGTCATAAACTGCTCTGATATTAAAAGCTTGCATCCAAGGTCTGATAGTAGCCCTAGAACTTCTAGCAGTACTAGAACTTATTTCTAAGCCATAGGCTATAACATCATATGGATGTTCGGCACTATTGGCAAAACCAAGATAGGTAAGTGGATAGTGAGATGGGTACATCATAGGAGAGACATAGTCAAAGTATTGCATAACACTATCTAATCTTTGACCAATACCTAAATCATAATCATCATCAGTATGATCCATAACTAGTCCAAAGGTATCTATAGATATTGGAGCTAGACCAGTTAAATTGTCTGATAAATATTTAAAAAACTTATCAAGCATTGTTACTCTAGTTTCACCCTCTGGTATGTTGTAATTAATATTACCAATACTACCATCACTAGGATAACGCATATAGTCAAAATTTATTTCATCAAAACCTAGAGAAATAGCTTCTTTGGCAATGGCTAGATTATATTGCCATACCTCCTGTTTACTAGGATCTACCCAAGCTAGACCACTTTTGTCATACCAAGTATTGCCATTGTTAGTTTTGATGGCTAGATCTGGTCGACTACTAGCTAGAGCTGGATCTTGAAATACTGTTTGACGAGCTATAACATAGATACCCATATCATGAAATTCTTTTAATACTTTAGCTAAATCTGGTATACGATTATTTTTAGCTTTTATATTTTGAACTTCAGGGATTTGACTATCATATAGTATATAACCAGAATAGTCTTTTATATCAATAACAACTGTATTAATACGACTGCCTTTTATTTTTTTTAAGAGGTCAGCTCTATAACTATCACTACCAGCTGAGTAAGCTGTCAGATATATTCCCCTGACATATTCAGGTAAATAAGATTTTTTAGTTGTAAATTCTTCTTCTATTTTTTCATCATTTTCGTTAAATAAAGGTGTGGCTATAGATAAAACATTTGAATTAGTTGAGAGTATTAAAAAACTAAATACAGATACTGTAAATATTACAAAAGAGTGCAAAGCAGCTATGTTTTTATTCAACATGCTAATATTATACCAGATTAATCAATATTTTGTATATTAATTTTTATACTTGAAAAAAATGTCCCTCTCGGGTAAAATATATATTATGAAAAAATACATTATTATTACAGTAATAATAGTGGTCAGTGCTTTGGTACTTGGCCGTGTTTTTTTTACTAAAAATAGCCAATCTAAAGATCTAGAACAACAAGCAGAAATTATAGAGGTGCCAAAAGACAGAGAAGAAACAGTTACTGTAGAATCTGGTATGACTTTCTCTACTATTACAGAAGAAGTTGGTATTGGTGGAACATTAATGATGGAAATATTAGATGCTAGTGATGATGTCTATGATTTAGTGAAGATAAGAGTAGGCAGAGAAATTAAATTTTATTTTGATAAAGAAACAGGCGAATTTGTTAGACTTATATATCCAATAGATACAGAAGAGGAATTGTATGTTGATTATGATAGTGAAGGTAATCTTAAGGCTGAGAGAAAAGAAATTCCATATGATATAAAAATAAAGACAGTGGAAGGAACTATAGAATCATCACTTTATCAGTCAGCTGTAGATCAAGATGTAGACATTAGGGCCATTATTGAGTTGGCAGATGTATTTGCTTGGACAGTAGATTTTGGTATGGGTATTAGAGTTGGGGATACTTACAAATTTATTTATGAAGAAAGATATAGAAATGGTGAGTATCAGATGCCTGGCAAAATATTAGCTGCTAAGTTTGTAAATGATGGTAAAACTATAGAAGGTTATTATTTTTCCGAAGGAGAGGATGAAGATGGTGTTTTGTTAGAAGGTTATTATCATCCAACAGGAGAATCAGTACAAAAGATATTTTTGAAAAATCCAGTTGACTTCAAATATATTTCTTCTGGGTTTACTACTGGACGTCGTTATGTAGAAGCTTTTAATGTTTCTACTGGTCATAGAGCTATAGATTATGCAGCAGCAGCTGGTACTCCGATCAGATCAGTAGGAGATGGTACTGTTACTTTTGCTGGTTGGTCTACAGTTGGTTATGGTAACCTAACTAGCATTAGACATAATAGTGTTTTTAGTACTAACTATGCTCACCAAAGTAAAATCATAGTATCTTATGGTCAAAAAGTAACACAAGGTCAGATTATAGGTTATGTTGGTTCCACCGGATTTTCTACTGGTCCACATTTACATTTTGAGATGGTAAAGAATGGTACAAAAATAAATCCAATGACAGTAGATATCCCATCTGATGAATCAATTTCTGAAGATAAGATGGATGAATTTAAAGCAGCTATTTCTGAGTGGCAAAAACAATTGAACTCTTAGTTATATGAACATGGATAATTATCAATCCAAATATATAAAAGATCAGGCCAAGCTTAAGGAAGAAAGTGCTAAATCAACTTGGACTCTTTCATATCGTATTAGAGGAATGACAGCTGGGGCTTTAACTATGTTTTTGTACATTCATTTTTATTTAGGGCAATATAATCCTAAAATGATAGTAGCTGGTGGAATTATTGGTTATTTTTTTGGATGGTTAGCAGGTAACTTTTTTTATACCAAAAAGTAAATTATGTGCTATAATTAGAGGAGATTTAGGTATTTTATGGCTAGAATAATTTCTGTAGTAAATCAAAAAGGAGGAGTTGGAAAAACTACCACGTCTATTAATTTAGCAGCGTGGTTAGCTGCTTTTGGTAAGAGAGTTTTAATTATTGATATTGACCCTCAAGGCAATGCTTCGTCTGGCTTGGGTATTGATTACAAAAATTTAAGTAAAGGAATGTATGAAGTTTTAGTTGATCCAAATACTCGTATTACTGAAGCAATTAGATCATATCAACCAAACTTTCATGTGTTGCCAACTACTCCAGATTTAGCCGGAGCAGCTATAGATTTGGTAGAAGTTAGTGAAAGAGAGTTTCAATTGGAAAAACAAATAAAGGAAATAGCCGATCTTTATGATTTTATCATAATAGATAATCCACCATCTTTAGGACTATTAACTATTAATGGTTTAGTAGCTTCAAGGGAAGTATTAATTCCAGTTCAATGTGAATATTATGCCCTAGAGGGATTATCACAGTTACTTAATACCATTAATTTGATAAAAGAACATTTACAGCCAGAGTTAAATATATTAGGAGCAGTTATGACTATGTATGATGGCCGTAACAAATTATCAAATGATGTTTTTAATGAGTTATATAAATATTTTCCAGCTAGAATATTTAGAAGTGTTATTCCAAGAAATGTGAAAGTAGCTGAATCTCCATCACATGGTGCACCACTTAGAGATTATGCACCAGAATCAGTAGGTTCAAATGCCTACAAGCGTTTAGCACAAGAAGTATTATTATCCAAATAAAAATAAAATTATGTCAGCACTTGGTAAAGGATTGGGATCACTTATTCCAAATAAAAATCAAAAAGCAACAATAATTTCATCAGAGATAGATAGAAATATTGATGATAAAAATATACAATTAGTTCCACTTACAGCTATAGTAGCCAATCCTTGGCAACCTCGCACACACTTTGATAGAGATAAGTTAGATGAATTAGCTCAGTCTATAAAACAACATGGAATATTACAGCCCTTGGTGGTTTGTAGAGTGGGAGACAAATATCAACTCATAGCTGGAGAAAGACGTCTTAAGGCTGCGGCATTATTAGAATTAGAAACAGTACCAATTATTGTAAAAGAGGTTAGTGATAGGGATAAATTAGAATTGGCTATTATAGAAAATATTCAACGCAGAGATCTTAATCCACTGGAAACAGCTAATTCATATAAAAGATTAGCTGAAGAATTTGCATTGAGTAATGAAGAAATAGCCGAGCAAGTTGGTAAGGGCGTATCTACTGTGGCTAATTTTTTAAGATTATTAAAATTACCAGTGATTATAAAAGAAGCAATTGCTAAAGGTGATATTACTATGTCCCACGCTAAAGTAATTCTTTCTTACAAAACTAAAGAGGAACAAGTTAAGGCATATAAGCAGATTTTAAAGAATAAAATGTCAGTTTCTGATTTGCAAGAAATGCAAAAGAGATCAGCCGTTAAATCGGAGAAAGAAAAGCCACGTGATCCAGTGCTTGCTTCTTGGGAAGATAAATTAACAAAAAGCATTGGTGCTAAAGTTCGTATTCAAAAAAGAGGAGAGCAAGGTCATGTCAAAATAAATTTCCATTCTCATGCAGAACTCAAAAATATTTTAGATAGGTTAGAAGAATAATAAAATAACCCTTAGTTACTAAGGGTTATTTTTTATTTAATTGAGATTTTATTTTATTTTTAGCCATATTAGTGGCTACCATGTTTAGCCAATCAGAGTTTGGCGTTTTTCTATTTTTATCAGTTATTATTTCTATAACATCTCCAGATTTTAATCTAGTGTCTAGTGAACTCATCTGATGATTTATTTTTGCTCCGACACATTTATTACCAATGTCAGTATGAATATAATAGGCAAAGTCAAGCGGAGTAGAATTTTCTGGCAATTCCACAACATCACCCTTAGGAGTAAAAACAAATATTTGATTCATAAATAAATCATTTTTAATATGTTTTACGAACTCAGTATTATCAGTAATTGTTTTTTGTATTTCTATCAAATGTTCTAGCCACTTTGGATGATTTTTTCTTTTACCATATGTACCCAATTCTTTATATTTACTATGAGCAGCAACACCATATTCAGCCTCCTCATCCATAGCAGTGGTACGAATTTGTATTTCTACTATTTTAGAAAAATCAGTGAAGACAGAAGTATGAAGTGATTTATAGCCATTTGGTTTTGGTTGGGCGATATAATCTTTGACCCTTCCTTTAAGTGGAGTCCATTTTTTATGAAGGACGCCCATAGCACTATAACAATCAGCTATGTCATTTACAATTATTCTTAAAGCTATTAGGTCATATATCTTATTAATGTCTTTTCCTTTACGTAATAATTTTCTATAGATGCTATAGATACTTTTGACACGACTACGAATATTATTAAAATCGATATTATTTTTAGCTAATTCTTTTTGAGTAAGCTTTTTGATATTCTCTATATATTTTGCCTCAGATTTCAATCTATTTTCCATTAGATTCATAGTCCATTTATATTCTTCAGGATAGACATATGGAAAAGCCATGTCTTCTAATATATTTTTAATACGAAACATACCAAGACGATTGGCTATTGGTGCATATATTTCTAAGGTTTCTTGAGCAATACGGAGTCTTTTTTCTGGTCTTACACCATCTAAAGTCTCCATATTATGCATTCTATCAGCTAGTTTTATGATAACCACTCTTAGATCTTTACTCATAGCTAAAAACATTTTCCTTAAGTTTTCAGCGTATCTTTCTAAACCGCGGTATTTAAATGTTCCTAGTTTTGTAACACCTTTTACTAGACTGTATATTTCGCTACCAAAATTGTTTTTTAAATCTTCAAATGTAAAGTCAGTATCTTCAGGTACATCATGTAGTAGTCCAGCTGCAATAGAAGGGATATCCATTTTCATTTTAGCTAGATTGTAAGCTGTGGCTATGGAGTGGTAGATATAATCCTCACCAGTTCTTCTTTTTTGTCCCTTATGAGCTTCTGAAGCAAAATGAAAAGCTTTGATGACTAGTTTTAAGTCCTCTTCACGATAGTTTATACTTAGTATCTTTTTTAAATCTTCAAAAGTTTTCATATATTTATCTGGTAGTATTTATAGTAATATTTAGTTAATAAAATAGCAAGAGCTAATAAAAAATCCCGCTAAGCGGGATTTTTTATTAAACTTTTTCACTATAATCACAGTCTTCACATTTTACCGTAGTCTTATTTGCTTGGTAAAGTAGTTTAGAACAGTC
>Ga0066639_10005944_pt1 | contig 10226 bp, 9 predicted proteins | sample CryGeyCG2114_010_2_FD_59504 | JGI IMG/M metagenome (GOLD analysis project Ga0066639, IMG submission 59504) | Groundwater microbial communities from aquifer - Crystal Geyser CG10_big_fil_rev_8/21/14_0.10 | ecosystem: Environmental > Aquatic > Deep subsurface > Groundwater | place: USA: Utah... | reverse complement strand
AAACCTTAATGTTCTTAAAATCATTTTAAGGTTTTGCGTTAGTGATTTGAACTCAGGAGACCAGAACTTTTAAAAAACGACTTAATATGTTACAATACGGCTAGACTATTTTACGGTTCTAGCGGTTTTTAATTACAATATTTATTTATGACTGAAAAAGAAAAACAATTGTATAAAGAAAGACTTGCGAAACTTGAAAGGATTATCAAAGCCGGAGGGAAAGCGTATCCAGCAAAAAGTTTTAGGAAAAATTTCGTGATGGAGGCTGTGGGAGATTTTGAAAAATTCTCAAGAACCAAACAACAAATTATTTTAGCGGGCAGAATAAAGGCTTTGCGAGGGCATGGCAAGCTGGTGTTTGGAGATCTTGAGGACAAATCAGGTCGGATCCAGTTTATTGTTAAAGCTGATGAAATTGATGAAAATCAGTTTCAAATGTTTAAATATTTTGACGTTGGAGATTTTATTGAAATTTCCGGTTCCTTGTTTAGTACTAAACAGGGAGAAAAAACACTTCAGGTTAAAACGTTGCGTTTACTTACAAAATCTTTACGAGCGTTGCCGGAGAAATATTCCGGACTGCAGGACACTGAAATAAAATTGCGCAAACGATATTTAGATATGCTGGCCAATCCGGAAACGCGAGAGTTTTTTCGAAAAAAAACGGTGTTTTGGAATTCTGTCAGAGAATTTATGGTCGCAGAAGAGTTTTTAGAAGTTGAAAATCCGGTTTTGGAACATGTGCCCGGTGGTGCTGAAGCGGAACCTTTTAAAACCCATTACAACGCGCTCGACGAAGATTTTTATTTGCGGATATCTTTGGAGTTACCTTTAAAAAAACTTTTGGTCGGGGGTTATGAAAAAATTTTTGAAATCGGTAGAGTTTTTCGAAATGAAGGTATATCAGCTGAACATCTTCAAGATTATACCGCGATGGAATTTTATTGGGCCTACGCGGACTACGAGGATTTGCAGAAATTTTTAGAGAAATTTTATCGCGCCATCATCAAATCGTTGTTTGGCGGCTTGAAGGTGAACAGTCAGGGGACTGAACTTGACTGGGGAAAGCCATGGAAAAAATATGACTACTATGAGTTGTTCAAAAAATACTCGGACGTAGATTTACAAACTGCCACCGAAAAAGAATTGAAGAAAAAAGCGGATAGTCTAAAAATCAAATATGAGCCATTCGCAAAAAAAGGCCGGTTGGTAGATTTGATTTATAAAAAGACCGTAAGACCAAAATTGGTCGAGCCGGGCTTTTTGCTGGACCCACCGGTCGAGATAGAGCCTTTAGCAAAACGAACGGATTATGATTCCTGGAGAGTACAAAGATTGCAGGTTATGGCGTGGGGGACGGAGCTTGGCAAGGGTTTTTCTGAGCTAAATGACCCGATTGACCAAAAGAAAAGATTTGAGGACCAAATGAAACTGCGTGAGGCGGGGGATAAAGAAGCACAGATTCTGGATAGCGATTTCGTGGAAGCTCTAGAATACGGAATGCCGCCAGCGGCGGGGTTTGGGATGTCCGAGCGGTTGTTTGCGGTTTTAATGGACAAGCCGATTCGAGAAGTTGTTATTTCTCCGGCGATGAGAAAAGAGACTGGGGGAATAGTTTTTGACTAGAGCAGTTTTACGTGTTAATGTATTAATACACTAACACGTAAAATTTAACTCAAATTAAATGTCAAAACCGAGGGAGGAAGTTAATAACCAAGAATACTACAAGGATATATATTTTTTATATGAGATTATTTCTCAAATGAAAAATACGACAGAAATCAAGAACTTTTTGAAAGACATGATGACTTCTAGTGAGTTGCGTATGTTCAAGAGGCGATGGCACATAGCCTGTGCTTTAGAGGCTGAAGTCCCAATGAGAGAAGTGGCAAGATTAACCAAGACGAGCACCGCAACCGTATTAAAAGTTTCTGAAAAAATGGAACGGGGTAAAGGCGGTTTGAAAGTAGCATTAGAAAGAACAAAACCCTTGAGGCGAAAAAATAAGAAGTTGCATCAAGGAGTATCAGCAACATTTGGATCATATTATTATATTAAAAATGATTAGGTGTATTGGTGTACTAATACGTTCACACTAAGTAGCGCGGGAAATACAATGCGGAAAAAATTTCTTTTAGGCACTGGTAATCCAACAAAGATTGAACATTACAAAAGTTTTTTGTCAGATTTAAACTACGACATTTTAACCTTAAATGATGTCAGTATTGCAGATCAGCCGGAAGAGACCGGAAAAACTTTTGAGGAAAATGCGGTTATAAAAGCAGATTATTACTATAAAAAAACAGGTCTCCCGGTAATTGCGGACGATGCGGGTTTTGAGATTCCGGCGTTAAATAACTTTCCAGGGGTTTTGTCCGGCCGATTTTTCGGAGGTAAACGATTAACTGATAGCGAAATAATCGCGGGGATCCTTGAAAAAATGAAGGGGCTGGCAGGGGACGAAAGGAAGGGTCGGTTCAGAGTGGTTATTGCGTTAAAGTTGTCTGATACGGTGATACATACGGAATCCGGAGCGATCGAAGGGCATGTTCCAGAAACTCCGCTTGATAAAGAAGCTCATCATTTTCCATACAGAAGTTTGTTATTTGTAGATAAATTAAATAAATGGTTTTACGACGTAACCGAGGAAGAAGAGGATCGGTTGGGGTATCGCAAAGCAGCTGTCAATAAATTGATGCGAATCCTAGACAATACTGTTTAGCAATAGCATTAAAAAGACAACCCGTAGTCATGTATCATCAATACATGGAGACATGGTGAACCTCTCGATATTTAATCTTTTGATTTTTTATGTTAGATATAAAATTTATTCGGGACAATAAAGAAATAGTAAAAAAGGCCGTTTCGGACAAGGGTTTAGATGTTGATATTGAAAAACTTTTGAAGCTCGACGAGCAAAAAAGAAAATATCAAACCGAGCTTCAAGAGTACAGCACCAAGAAAAATTTAGCCTCGAAAGAAATCCCGAAATTGGACGTTGAAAGTAAAAAGAAAAAGATAGCCGAAATGAAATCGGTTGATAAACAAGCAGACACCGTAAAAGCCGATTTGCAAAAAGTAAAATCTGAATTTAATGAGCTAGTTATATTGGTTCCAAATATTCCTTCGAAAGATACTCCTGTTGGACCGGATGAATCCGCAAATAAAGAAATTTATAAATGGGGGGTTCTGCCGAAATTTAACTTTGACCCAAAGTCACATATTGAACTGGGGAAATCGCTTGATCTAATAGATTTGGAAAGAGGGGTAAAAGTTTCCGGTTTCCGCGGTTATTTTTTGAAAAATGATGCCGTGATGATGCACTTGGGTGTTTTGTGGTTGGCGCTTGAAAAATTGGTGAAAAAAGGATTTACACCAACCATCCCGCCCGCCCTAGTCAAAGAGTTTGCCTTGGTAGGTAGCGGTCATTTTCCTTTTGGTAAAGAAGAAATTTATCAGATTGGTAACCCTCACCGTTTGGAAGAAAGTCAAAAAGGTTCCGAAAAAGATAGTATTTATCTTGGTGGAACCAGTGAGCCTTCTTTACTTGCTTACCACGCCGGGGAGTTACTAGACGAAAAAGATTTACCTATAAAACTTTGCGCGATTTCACCTTGTTTTCGAAGTGAGATCGGCAGTTACGGAAAAGACACAAAAGGGATCTATCGAATTCATGAGTTTATGAAAGTGGAGCAAGTGGTATTTTGTAAAAATAATATTGAGGAATCTATGAAATGGATGAAAGCAATGGAAGACGCGGCTAAAGAATTACTGGAAGATTTGGATCTACCTTACCATATTATTATCAATTCCACCGGCGACCAAGGAGCGGGAAAGTATGAGATGCACGACATCGAGACCTGGATGCCTTCGCGGAAAGGTTATGGCGAGACGCATTCCAACTCCGCGTTGACGGACTGGCAGGCTCGCAGACTAAACATCCGTTATCGAGATAAAACTGGTAAAGTTCAGTATGTGCACACCTTAAACAACACCGCGATAGCCAGCCCGCGAATCTTAATCGCGCTTTGGGAAAATCATCAGCAAAAAGACGGCTCGATTAATATTCCGAAACCGCTTCAAAAATATGTTGGTAAGAAAGTGATAAAAAATCCCGCAGCACATGAGTGATCGGGGCGAGCCATGTTTTCCAATCCATTACATTAGTGACCAGTTGATATCGGCAACGACGAGGTCATCGTCCCCACGGTCGCCGCACATCATGGCGAAGACCGGAAAGAGAGTAGGCAGCAGGTCCGGACGGTATTTATGCATGTTATGGATAAGCTTGCTGGCAATGAGGCGCATTCCCTCTTCTTGTGAAAAGTCCTTGTTAGCAGGCACGATAGCATCACAGAGCGCGCACGAAATAATGCTTATCTCGGTGCCTGCGCTTGTCACAACTGCTTCGAGGAATATTTTAACCACTAATTAACGCATTGAATCCTCCTTAAAGAAATTTTTTTATATATATTAATAGTCCTGTTTTCAATATATTAAATGCACTCTTGGGTAGAAATCTCGAAGCAAAATTTAGAGTATAACGTAAAACAACTGCGAAAAATAATTGGTAAAAAAACCAAGCTTTTGGCAGTGGTGAAAGCAAACGCTTATGGGCACGGGATGCTACCTGTCGCAAAAATTGTCGAACCGTTTGTTGATTGGTTTGGAGTGGCGGGGATCGGAGAGGCTATTGAGCTAAAAAAGAACCGAATAAAAAAACCAGTTTTAGTTTTAAATTATTATGGGTTATACGCTCACAAAAACTCTGCTTCAAAAAATTTAATATACGCGGTCAAACAAGGCATCAGCTTCGGAGTTTTTACAACAGCGCAGTTGGACGTCTTAACCCTGGCCGCAAAAAAAGCCAAAAGGAAAGCCAAGATTCATTTGGAGATTGATACCGGATTATCACGATCCGGACAAAGGATCGTCACCATAGATTCGTTTTTAAAAAAACTGGTAAAATACGATAAAAAATTAATTTTTGTTGAAGGTGTTTACTCGCATTTCGCGAGTTCCGAGGAAAACTTGGTTTATACTGAAAAACAGATTCGAATATTTAACCGGGCAATCGGAAAGATTAAAAACAATTTGCCCGACGCTGAAGCGCATATCGCGTGTTCCGCGGCGGCGGTGTTGCACCCCGCTTCACGATACGATATGATCCGACCGGGAATAATGTTATATGGACTGCACCCTTCTAAAAAAACTCATCACGCGCCAGGGAAAAGTGAATATGTAGGCAAACAGATAGATTTGAAACCAGTGATGACTTGGAAAACTGAAATTATCCAAGTCAAAGATATTGTTAAAACCGCTTTTGTAGGGTACGGGTTGAGTTATCAAGCTAAACGCAATATGAAATTGGCGGTAATCTCAACAGGTTACGCGGATGGGCTGGATAGAGGGTTATCAAACATCGGGGAAGTTTTGGTAAGAGGTAAAAAAGCCAAAATCATCGGCAGGATTTGTATGAATGTTTCAATGATTGACGTCACCGGTTTAGGCGTTAAGATCGGCGACGAGGTTGTGATAATCGGCAAGCAAAAAAAAGAACGAATCAGAGTTGAAGATATTGCCGAAAAAATTGGCACTATAAATTATGAAGTAGTGACTAGAATTAATTGGAATTTACCAAGAATAGTGATATAAATGGCAAAGAAAAAAATAAAAGTAGCCCTGATTTTCGGTGGAACTTCTCAAGAGCGGGAAGTGTCTTTGCGGTCGGGGATGACGATTGCTAAATACCTAGATACCAAGAAATTTGAAGTAGTTCCGATTGAGCTGGCGAAAAATGGCAAGTTGCTGATTTCTTCTCCGACTATAAATAATATAGCAAGCCAAATAACGGCAAAACGAGCCAAATCCACTCGTGAGCTGGTTCCTGTGGCAAAAGCCGATAAGGCAGGCATAGACGTCGCGTTTTTGGCCCTACACGGGCCTGGAGGAGAGGACGGGACAATCCAAGGGATGCTCGATTTGATGAAAATCCCGTATACTTGTTCCGGTGTGCTAGCTTCTTCTTTGGCTATGGACAAAGCGAGGACAAAAAGACTTCTTACCTCGGCTAATATTTTGGTGTTGCCTGATTTTGTGATTACGAAAGACGATTATAAAAAAAATAAATATAAAATTTTAAAAAAGATTCGTGGACGCGTGGTTGTTAAACCAAATCGTATAGGGTCTTCTTTGGGGGTTACAATTGCTTCCGGGAGAAATAATATTTCTAAAGCGATTACAACCGCCTTGATCCATGACGATGAAATTTTGGTTGAGCCTTTTTTATCAGGTCGAGAAATTACGGTTCCGGTTTTGGGTAACCATTTCGCCGAGGCGTTGCCGACAATCGAAATTATTCCGTGGAAGAAATCAACATTTTATGATTACGCGGCAAAATATGAACAAGGCGGGTCGAAGCATGTTATTCCGGCGCAACTCACCAAATTACAAGAGCAAGGGGTTCAGTTGCTGGCCTTAAAAGCGCATCGAGAGTTGGGATGTAGAGGAGTAACAAGATCTGATTTTATTTTAGCTAAAAATGGAAAGTTTTATTTTTTAGAAATAAATACAATTCCCGGCATGACGCCAACATCGTTGGCGCCACAATCCGCTCAAGCGGCAGGGATTGATTTTCCTGAATTATTAGAGCGCCTGATCAAGCTTGCATTAGAAAAAAATTGAAATTGACATGGGGTTGTTCTCGTTTAAAAAGTCTTGGCAATCGAGAAAAAAAAGCGCTCGTTTTCGAACGCGCTATTTTCAACAAAGAATAACCCAAGCGCGAAATTATAAAAGACCAACCAGAATCGTTCCTAAAGCAAAAACAAAAATATCTCTTAGAACCCTGGCGTTTAAATTGACTTTTTATAAAATTATTTTCTTGGGCATAGTTTTGACGATAGGTTACTTTTTAATCATCTCAAACTTATTCTTAGTTACAGAAGTAAACGTTTTAGGTAACGAACAGGTTCAGTCTGATAAAATCGAGTCCTGGGTGGAAGACGCGGGAGAAAGCAGGGTTTGGAAATTGGTCCCGAGGAATCATATTTTATTGTTATCCGAAAAAAGTCTTTATTCAATACTCTCTGAAAAGACCCCGTATATTTTCGATGTGACCAGAGTTTCCCGAAAGGGAATAAATAAAATTGAAATAACCGTGGAGGAACGAGTTCCGTTAGCCATTTGGAAGACGGGTGAAAAATTTTTCTATATCGATAAACTGGGAATTGCTTATGAGCAGGTAGTTTCCGGATACGCGACTTCTACTGAAAATTATATACAAATCGAAGACATCACCGAAACACCGATTATCGTTGGTGAGGATCTGAAAATTTTACAAGTAATAGAATTTTTCAATAAAGCATTTTTAAATTGGGATAAAAATATTACCCCGGGTATTGATTATATAAAAATTCCAGGGAGATTTGGGCAGGAGATTCAGTTTTTTTCAAAAGAGGGATGGGCGGTTATTTTTGACATTTCAACCGAAGCCTATAAACAGGTGCAAAGTCTCCGTCTCATATTGGATCAAGAAATTCCACTAGATCGTAGAAAAGAAGTTGCATATATCGACTTAAGGATCCCAAACAAGGCTTATTATTGCTTTCAAGGCGAGCCCTGCTCTGTAATCCAAACCCGAAACGAGCTTGTGGAGTAATGATTTGACCTTTCATCTTTAGTTTGTTTAAATTGAATTAAAGTCATTAAGAAAAATAACGAGCCCTAAAGCAAGTTTTAGGGTATTCTGCCAGAAATAAAAAAACAATGGATAAAAAGCAATCGGGATTAGTGGTAGTTGTAGCCTCCATCCTTTTGGTGGTGGCGATAGTTTGGTTGTTTGTGATTAATTTTGATGGCAAAACAAAAAGAGATACAAATATTGGGATCCCGGAGGCCCAAATGTTGGAGCAAAAAAGTAACGGTGAGGAATCGTTTGAAACTTTTGAGTTAGAAGATTTTAGTTCAGATTTTTCAGAGCTGGATCAGCTGCAACAGGATATCAACGATGTTAATATTGAAGAAGATATTATCCCGACTTTGTAAATAAATATGAAAAAAATAACAGCAGTTACAATTCTCTTTTCTTTGTTATTATCACTCAATACCGCCATCGCTCAAACAAGTTCTAGCGATTATGTCCACACTAAGGCAACTATTCAAGAACAAATCCGAACTACCAAGGAAGTTGTTGGTGGTAGCCTGGAAAAGTATCGCAACACCGCTCAAGAACAGCATGTGGAACGGTTACAATACTTGCGCGAGTATGCGCAGAAAATGATAGACAGGCGAAATGAAGTTTTGAGTTCATTGAGAGAAAGAATCGAAAAGTACAAAAATTTGACTGACGCAGAAAAACAAGCGCTTCTAGATACAGTCAAAGGATCTGAAGACGGACTTAGAAATTTAGTTGGCAAAATTGATTCCGAAGAAGATTTGGACCAACTTAAAAACCGGGTAAGAGAGATTGCTGACGAAAAAATTTTTCAGTACGTCACTCCAAAAATTCATTTGGTTGCCATGGCTGAAAAAATAAAAGCAGTTTTGTCAAGGATGCGAGCAATAACCGGCAAGATAGAACAAAGTATTACACGAGCGCAAGAAGCAAATCTTGATATCAGCTCAATTGAGGCAAAATACGAGGAATATAAGGGACAGTTAGTTGTGGCTCAAAATACGCTTAACGAAGCGGAAGATTTGATACAAAATTTAACCGAAGATCTTGAAGATCCGAAAGCGATTTTTGTACAAGCAAAAGCGAAAGTGAAAAACGCTCACGAGGCGCTAAAGTCGGCGCACCGACTGGTGAAAGAAATCGCGAGTAGTCTAAAAGAGTTGGATAAAAATAGTTCACAGGAATAATTTTTGATAATTAAAATATTTTTATGGAGACATCGAATGGATATTCGAAGTTCTATATTGTAGTCGGGAAGATCTCGGGATGGTTGTCAATCGCCTCGTTTGCTCTGGGGTTGTTTAACAAACTCTCGGTGCGTGAGTGGTTGTTTACTCCATCGGACTTACTCCAAGCGGCGCTGTATTTAGTGCTGTTTGCGATTTTTGCTTCCATGGCGGCAATAAGCTCTCGCTAACAAATAATTAATAATCGCCTTTTGACAGGGCGTGTTTCGATTTAAAAAATCATGAAGAAAACTAAGTTGGTTTTAGTCGCGGTCGTATTATTGTTAATCCCGGCAGTTGCGCTAGGTGGTTTAAATAAGGGAGAAAAAGAAGTGGTTATATCAAAAACCACAGTTCATAGCGGGGATTTTGTAAACGGCGCGGCAACAGTTGATGTGTCGGGGACAGTGGAAGGGGATGTAATGACTGCGGGGGCTCAAGTGGATATATCGGGGACTGTTGAAGGAGATATTTTGTCCGCCGGAGGTCAGGTAGACATTTCGGGCGATGCGGGACAAGACGTCCGTTTGGTTGGTGGAAATGTTTTTTATTCGGGAACCACCAAACAAAATTTCAGCGCTTTCGGCGGGAATGTTCGTCTGTCTACTGATTCGATGATTTCCGGTAACGCGTATATCGGTGGGGGAAATGTGGAATTGAAAGGAGTAATTATTGGAAATGTCAAAGCTGGCTCAGGCAAGCTGGTTGTCGCGGGTGAGATTGGTGGTGATTTGGTTGTCTATGCGGATGAAATTTCAGTCCGAGACGGAGCGATTATCAAAGGAAATTTCACTTACTATTCCAAAATAGAAGCTAATATTTCTGAGGGAGCGACCATTGGCGGGGCTATTGAAAAAAAGAATGCTAAACCAACAGGCTCATCGTCAAATTTTGATAAAGGTAAAGGATTTTTATTCGGATTTTTTATCTGGCGTTTGCTAGCCGCGTTGATAGTAGCGTTGGTTTTCTGGCAAATTTTTCGTGACAAAATTAAAAAGGCCCTTGATGATGGGAACAATTCTTGCTGGAAAAAAATTGGTACGGGATTGGTGTTGATGATTGTCACGCCAATTGCCGCGATTATCGCCATGGTAACAATTTTGGGTCTTCCTATCGGATTAATCGGAATGGGTTTGTATTTGATCGGAACGTATTTAGGAATGATTTTGGGGGTTGTATTGTTCGGAAATTGGATTGTGAAATTGATTAAGTTGCCGGAAAAAGGAGACAGTTTCCCTTGGATGTCATACTTTGTCGGAATGATCGTTCTTTCGGTGATTTCAGTAGTGCCGTTAATCGGCGCGGTCGCCAGTTTCCTTATTCTT
>Ga0066639_10005939_pt1 | contig 10233 bp, 10 predicted proteins | sample CryGeyCG2114_010_2_FD_59504 | JGI IMG/M metagenome (GOLD analysis project Ga0066639, IMG submission 59504) | Groundwater microbial communities from aquifer - Crystal Geyser CG10_big_fil_rev_8/21/14_0.10 | ecosystem: Environmental > Aquatic > Deep subsurface > Groundwater | place: USA: Utah... | reverse complement strand
AAGAGCATTACTACACGTCGTCCCCTTTATACGAGCGGTAGTGATGCTCTTTCTTTTTTTCGTCCCCTTTATACGGTAGTTTTAAAGCTGTATCATCTGAAATGGTAATGTCAGATTTTTATTCATAAGAGTGAAAAGCTGCTTCTTTCCGAAATTCTTCATATCTCTATTAAGAACCTTTGCGCTACTTAACTTCATATTTGTTGCTGATATCCGAACTTTAGTGAGGTTCATATGTTTATCCTAATCCACTTTTTGACGACAGTCAAGTCTTATAGTATTTATGCCTCCTATTTGTTAATACCCTATAGTTTTTAACGTGGTTTGAAGACTTTTATGACAATCCCCTCGTAGTTATTCGCATCGTGTGGATAACTTATTTGACACTGAATCAACACAGTCTCATAAGCAATCATGTATTTGATACAATAGTGATATGAAAGTATCTGTCGTGATCCCGGCGTACAATGAAGAAAAATACATTGAGACCTGTCTTGAATCCCTTATGCAGCAGGAAGTAAAAGCTGATGAAATTATTGTTGTTGACAACAACAGCACTGACCGAACAGTAGAGATTGCAAAAAAATATCCCATACGAATCGTGCATGAAAAAGTTCAGGGAATGACCCCGGCACGAAATCGGGGGTATGATGAAGCAAAATATGAAATAATTGCACGTACTGACGCGGACGCAATTCTACCGACAAACTGGATCGAAACAATTAAAAATGGTTTTACCGACAAGAACATTGTTGCACTTGCAGGTCCCACATATTTTTATGATGCTCCTATGCCCGGTGCTACCACGAAACTCCAATCGATTATCTTCTTTAAAGGTACCAGATTGATGCTCGGTCATGAAACAACTCATGGTCCGAATACTGCACTCAGAAAATCAGCATGGGAGAAGATAAGAAACGTAGTTTGCATGGATGATCGTGCCGTACACGAAGATATTGATCTGGCAATACATCTGAGCAGAATCGGAACAATTAAATACGAGCCTGCTATGCTTAATAAAGTTTCAGCCCGTCGTATCAATCATAATTTTTCTTCAATTGCTACTGATTACTCCGTACGATGGTTTAAAACATGTCTTCATCAAAGGTGGCCGGATCTGAAGAATAGATTACCGCACTCCGCGATAATAGAAAAAGCCAAAAACGCTTACCATAATAAGCGTGGAAAGCGCAGTACTCAAAGCTGAGTCAAGAATCTGAGGGAAATACAGATAGAGATCGAGTATAAAAAATACATTCAAAGGAGCAAAAGACCACTGCTGAACTGCCATAATACCCAAGATAATGAGATGCAATGCTACAAATACAAGGGATCCTTTCATCCAGGCATCAATAATTCTGTTGTTGTGAAACTTCTTCATAAAAATATTGTATCATGCAATAAACTCTTGCAAAAGGCTTTTTTCTTTTAAATCATAATCCAGAAAACCGAAATCACGATCCGGATTGAAAGAGCCATAATGACTGTTGTGTTGATCAGCTAGAGTATAGATACTGACGGGTATATCCACTTCTTCACAGTAACGGATTATTTCTTTATAGATCAGTGCAATCCCGGCAGCATCAACTTTCGGATTAAGAACAGGACTAACCCCTATTTCTGAAATAACTAATTTCTCGTTTATATATTTTTCTTTAGTCTCCTGTATACGGGATATGATTTCGCGAGCGATTTCTTTGGGTTGTTTCAGAGATATGTAACAGGATAACGTATAAGGATGAAAGGCAAACATATCTACGTACCGATCTGCCCCCAACTTGATACACTCTTCAATAAAACCTTTGTAATGAAAGTAATGTCTTGGCATATACATCATGGGAGTAATATCATTCCCGTTTACGCCTCCGAATATTATTTTGGCATGCATATTCTCAGAATGAATCGCTTGTTGCATTTGTTTTAAAAATGAGACGTACTCAGCAGGTGACGGTTTATTGATCCAGAATCGTTTAGAGTTTTGTTCATTCCAAATCTCCCAATAAAAGATATTCTCTTTCCATCTATGAGCCGCTGATGTAACAAACTTCAAAAACAGTTCCATGTTCAGCATTACAGGTGTATGGGCTTGGTGAGAAAAGAATAAGTTACGCAGGGAAGCAGGAATAAACTGCGAAAACAGACCGACAACAACAATATTGCGCTTCTTGCATTCAGCACAAAAATAATCGATCGCATCTAATCTATCCTTATGCACATACTTGAGATAATCAATTTCAAGTCTCACCCACCTAGCCTGAATCTTTATCAAGGCCTCAATAAGTTTGTCAATCTCCGGAAGCTCAAAATGATTTAAATCAACATTTACTCCGAAGCCTTTCAGTCGCGGTATCATGGTTATTTACCGGAGTATTGTAACGAAAACATATCGGCAAGTTCATGAAGGGAGGTCACTTCCGTCGGAGATTTATCATCACGGAATCTTACCAATCGGGGAAAACGCAACGCGTATCCGGCAATTTCAACTTCTTCACCACCGCCTGATTTTGTACGTTTCATTTTCCGACCTGCTGTATGCACGGGTGACCTGGTAATTTCATCGGCTTTGATCTCAACGATAATCTCAGGTGATATCCATTCGTCACACTCCATCAGCTTATCAACGTCATAAGCCAGAGGTTTTTTATCTTTGGTCAGCTTTCCGCTCTTGACTTTCAGTTCTCTCCATTCTTCATCCGTAAGTCCGGTTCCTATCTTTGCAACAGTCAAATACTGATCGTTTTTTTCGTCATAAATCCCGACAAGGAATGCTCCAATGCCGAATACTGCTCTTTTGCCCTTCCCGTAATCGTATCCCATGACCAGACAGTCCATTGTGTCGTCAATTTTAGAAGAGTAGCTTCTTTTGAATTTGATCCAGTTCCAACCGCGGGCTCCCGGTTGATACGTTCCGTCCAGTTTTTTGGCTACAATGCCTTCAAGCCCTTTGGTAATAGCATCATCAAACATCAATTCAAGCTTTTGCGGATCTTCTACCACGGTATCGTCTGCAACAATTACAGTATCAACTGCACGGTCACCGGTATTTTTAACATGTTTAACTAATGCTTCACGACGTTTAACAAATGGTTCAGATACGTAGTTTTTACCGTCAGCATACAGCAGCTCAAAGGCAAATAACTTAAGAGGGATCTCTTTGGCCTTTTCTTCAATTCCGTATTTTCTTTTGCGCTGTACGGTCTCCTGAAATGGAAGAAAACTCTGCGCCATCGGATCATAGCCTATTGCTTCCCCTTCAATAATTGCTTCATCAGCTTTGAGTTCCTTTTGAACTCCTTCAACGACATCCGGATACATAAATGTCGCATCTTCAAGGCCTCTCGTATAAAGCTTTACTTCTTTACCTTTCTTGTGCACCTGAAGTCTGAACCCGTCAAATTTCGGTTCCACAGCACATTTTCCGATTTTTTCAATAATTTCCTCTCCTGATGACAAGCGTTCAGCCCGCATCATGATGATCGGTGTAAACACCTCAGGTTGAATATCTTTTACTTTTTCAATCCCTTTTTCTTTGACCAGTTTGCCTATGTGGCCTAAATCAGGATACACATGGTATGCACCCTGGAGAACTTCGCGCAGACTTTTATCACCTTGTATCATCCATGATAACGCGTCAAGAATGGTCATATCGGAAAATCCAAGTCTCAATGCACTGACCGGAATACGAACAACATAGCGTGTAGATAAAGCATCCAGCTGCCTGATGAGAGAACCCAGAAGTCGGATTTTTTCATCCTGAGAGCCTGACCCTCCCGCTTGAGCCATTTTCAAAAGGGTATCGAAAACCTCTATAATGCTGAGATCTCTCTGCTCAAATGAAGGATTTGCATCTTTTAAGGTCTGTGCCACATCACCGATGTCTCCAATTTTTTTATACTCTCGCGTAAAATCACGATGATCGACTTGCATCGCGGAAACAACCGCTTTTATAACCATCTTTTCCGCCATTCCGAAATTGATCGCTTCATATTTTGGGGATACTTGACCCTGCAAAAGATAGACCGCTTTTTCATATTCGTCAGGTGATAGTTTCCCAAACAAATCCGCCAGGATTTTAGTGATTTCCAACCTCGATGAAGTATCCTCAATTTTTTTGATGTACTGAGACAGTTCTTGAAATGTCATATGATCCTTATTTTACAAATGATTATCTTGTCATGCTGAACTTGTTTCAGCATCTTTTGAATATCCGAGTAATGAGTTCGGATTGACATACGAATAATACTAACCTGTCAAAACATATCGGGCAGCTTTTGTTTTTCCGATTTTTTTAACAAGTCCTTTTTCGATCAAATCTTTCAGATCGCGAAGCACTGAGTCTTCAGAGATATCGGGAAATATCGATGAAAATCCTTTGTTTTGAATATATCCGATATCCTGCATATACTCGATCAATCTCACCTGTCGTTCCGTCAGGAAGATCTGCTTGCCACCGAATTTTTCCTTCAGTTTGGCATCTTTGGACAGTCTGAGAATTTTATCTTTAATTTTTTCAAACTCGACAGCCGCTCCGTATGTGAAATACTCAAGCCAGGATGACATATCCCCGTTTGTCGCTTTCTGAAGATTTTCATAGTACATGACTGCATCCTTATCATAGTATTCTTCCAGTGAGAAAAATCTTCGGATATCATATCCTCCCTGTTGCAAAAGAAGTGTCGCTAGGCTTCGGGATACACGTCCGTTCCCGTCAATATACGGGTGGATTCGGACAAATTCATGATGAGCAATACCTGCTTTGAGGATCGGATGAAGATCATCTTTACCCGTCAGGTTAATCCACGTCACAAACTCCTTCATCAGATACGGAACCTCAACGGGTGCCGGCGGCTTGAATGTCACCTCGCCTGTCTGAGAATTACGGATAACTACCTGCTTCGTCCGGTACACTCCGGCCTGATCGGGAGATAAGATTTTATCTACTACAATTGAGTGGATCTTATGAATGGTATTTTCGCTCATCTCAGGGACCTGTTTTTTCGTCTCTTCGTCAATAAAATCGATTACCTTACGGTAGTTCATAACCTCCTGGACATCTCGAGCACGCGCCATCACATCTTTTCCCCGGAGAACGTCTTTGGCCTCATCTTTCTGAAGCATATTTCCCTCGATATGTGTTCCGTGGTGGACAGAGCGTACAATGGCATCTTCACGAAACTCCTTTTCCCACAAAGGCAGAATGGGAGCGTGTTTAATGACCTCTTCAGTAGCTTCAATCTTTGAAATATTCGTCAGAATTTTGTTAGTGATACTGTACTTGGGAGAAAACATATCTTTCACACCCATTATATACAAAATGAGAGAAATATGCGGTAATAATTATTTACCGTAGCGTCTTTTACGTTGCAGAAAATCATCTACACACTGTTTCAGATCCTGTGGAGTGAAGTCGGGGAAAAGTTTGTCAATAAAGGCATATTCCGTATATTCGGATTGCCAGAGCATGAAACCGGAGGTTCGTTTCTCCCCGCCTGTACGAATGATAAGGTCAGGGTCCGGGAGATCTTTTGTATCAATGTGTTCTGAGATATACTTCTTTGTGACATCAGTCGGATCAATCGCATCTTGAATCATCTTTTTTACAGCCCGAACCAGTTCATCACGACCTCCGTAGTTTATCGCAAAGGTCACAATGGTACCTGTGTTATTTCGAGTTCTTTCGACAGCAGCTGCCAGTTCTTTGGTAGTTTCTTCAGGCAGATGCTTCAGGTCTCCGATAATTCTCATGCGAACATTTTTTCTATCCAGCTCTTCTATGCGTTTTTTGAGAAACAATCGGAGAAGCCATAACAAATTGCTTACCTCATCTGGAGTTCTTTTTGTAAAGTTTTCCGGTGAAAGGAGCCACACCGTACAGTACTCAATGCCCATCTCCTGAACGGCATCAAATAAATCCGGGAGTGTATGTTCTACGGCATATCGGTGCCCTTCTACCGATGGGTTCCCCTTTGCACGCGCCCATCTGCGATTTCCGTCAGGGATAATTGCGACATGCTTTAGATTTGACTGATGCATAACTCTATATTATAACAATTACTCATTCATATATCTTGCTTTTGCTTTTGGATTGTTATACACTCATTCATATATGTACAAGATTGCTTTTCAATCTCTACTTCAGATAGATATTCGGGATAAAGATATTTTCCCCGCATCCCGATTCGGTGATATTAATACCTTAATAAGCATTGTTGTTCCGACGTTGACGATTATCGGCGTAGTTATTTTCGGAGCTATGTTTATGTGGGCGGGATTTCTGGTTCTGACAGCAGGCGGAGAACCTGATAAATTACAACAGGCACAACAGACAGCAATCTATGCCGGAGCCGGGATGCTTGTTATTATTGCAGCATTTCTGATTGTACGATTACTAGCATTTGTTTTCGGTCTTGAAATTCCAATATGAACCTCTCAATACTTTTTGAAAAAACAAACCAGATTCTTTTGTCTTCACCGGTCAACAACGTATTCGGAACTCCGGTAAATCCTCCCGGCCCGACATGGACTAACCCTGTCGAGGGAATCTCCCGTATCATGGTTTTCGGCATCAGGTTTGCGCTTATTATCGGTATTATTTTGGTACTGTTTTATCTCTTGTGGGGAGCATTTGACTGGATCACGGGCGGCGGCGATCAGGATAAACTTGATAAGGCACGCCAGAAAATGACGAATGCAGTTCTGGGAATAGTCATTATGGTCGCTGCTCTGGGAATATTTGCTGCTGTCGCGGGAGATGTTCTGGGACTTATCAAGCGTGACAAAGACGGCAACTGGAGATTTAGCTTACCAACAATTCAAGAACAATAATAATTTCTTATTCCACCTGCCTTACTCCCTCAAAGTTTTGCTGAAATGATATCTGTTGGAGATTTTTTTCTTTGCTGTAGTTCTGAAACGCTTCCTGATCTGTAATGAAAAAAAGAATCAGCCCTGAACCGTCTTCACATCCGCCGGCGCCGGTCACTTTTCCGACTCCATAGGGTGAAAGCGTATCAATCATATCCTGTGTTTTCTTTGAGACTATACCAAAATCAACCAGTAATTTTTGATTTTCTTCGACACACTCAGCAAATAAAGAAGGATCTTCTTTTACAATCGAGACAACCATTCGTTTGGTGATTTTTTCTATACCAATAAGTGTTTGCTCCATCCCGGCGGTTTCTGTATTATATTTTTTGCCGACCAACTTGACCATTTCAGAAGTTGATTCAACCGGTTTGCCGGTATCAATAAGAATAAGTCTATCCTGAATGACTTTCGGAATTTTGAAATTAAGAGCAGAGATATATTTCAGAAACTCAAATTCCTTCCGGTAGTAAATCAATCCTCCGAAACAGGATGCGCTTACGTCAACTCCTGACGGCATGCCGTGGAAATGATGTTCGCATTTATACGCAAGAGTATTGATGGTTTCTTTATCATACGATGTTCCTATATAGAAATGGAGAAGTGCTGCCACGGTCGCGACACAAAAAGCTGCAGATGAGCCCATACCACGACCTTCGGGAATCGTTGAATCTATGGTAAAAGAATGCTTCCTGTCGTTTATTGTCAGATCTTTTTTTTTCAGATAATCCCGAACAATGCTTTCACAATACGTAAGAGCCGACTCAATCTTCGGATCAAGTGTCGAAGCCGAATCCTCTGTAACGGTTACCGTGAGGGTGAGATCCACTGCCGTCACCAGTGCCGGTTTTGTGTAAACGACAGAGTGTTCGCCGGAAAGAATAATTTTCCCGGGCGCTGAGTATGTTATTTTCATTTTGAAGGTTTAAACTTGACTCCGTATTCTACTACGTCTTCATCTCCGACATCTCCGATTTTGCGGAAAACTGCCGTGACTTTTTTCCCGATCCTGCGATCATCAGTCTCAAAATCTACAAGCTGCCCATATACCAGTTCTTTTGAATCAAGCTCAACTAAAACAACAGTGTAGGGGGTAATGGAATCAAATTTGGGAGGAGAGACAAAAACCTCTGTCCATGAACGGATCATCCCGCTTTGTCCGAGTTTCTTTTTATCCTGTTGTTGTTTGCGCCAAACGCGTACTGCACTTTGTGACATAATTAAACTCCCAAAATACTAACTACTGCGACTCCTCCGCTGCCTCCGACATTATGAGTAAGACCGAATTGGAGATTCTTTACCTGTCGTTCTCCTGCCTGACCGGTCAACTGGAGATATATTTCTCCGATCTGTTTTATGCCTGTGCCGCCCACCGGGTGCCCTGCAGCCTTTAGTCCTCCCGACGTGTTGACAATCAGATTGCTCCCTGACTCCCGCGATGTGACCATCTCTTTTGCAAGCTGACCGCCTTTGCCTTTTTCCCAGAACCCCAGATCCTCAAGTGCCAGAATCTCTGCAATTGAAAAACAGTCATGAACCTCCATCACATGGACATCCTGACGACCTATGCCTGCTTTTTTGAAAGCCTTTTCGGCTGCGATGACTGTCGCTTCCAACGAATCAAGATTCTTTCTTTTCGCAATAGAAATGGAATCAGTTGCAACTTCACTTGCAAGAATACTGACCGCTTTTGAGGAAGCAATATGTTCTTTTTTATTGGTAAGTATGACTGTCGCCGCGCCGTCTGAGATGGGTGAGCTATCCAGAACCTTCAAAGGATACGCGACATACGGACTTTCCAGAACATTATCAATCGTTACATATCTTCTGAAATGTGCTTTTTCGTTCAAAACGCCATGGGCATGATTTTTGACAGATATACTTGCCAGATGTTCCTCATTGTATCCGTATTTATCCAAATAGATTTGTGCCAGAATGGCATACACACCGGGGAATGTCAGTCCTGCAGCCTGCTCGTCAACTGAGGCTGCAGCAGCAAGGCTTTTAGTGATTTCTCCGGCACCGATATCGGTCATTTTTTCCGCTCCTAAAACCATGACTGTCGAATCAGGATGGCTGTTCAGATAATCATCAGCGCTCTGAAATGCCAAACCACCTGAAGCACAGGCCGCTTCAACCCGATACACCGGCACATGAATCCCGGTCAGTTCCGATACATGAGCAGAAAGAAGAAGGTTTTCTTCAACGACTCCTCCGAGCATGTTTCCCAAAAATACAGCGTCGATAGCAGATGCTTCCAGCTTTACTTCCTGTAATATTCCCTGAAAAGCATCCATGATAAGGTCATCAAGCGTTTTATCCCAGAGCTCACCGAATTTAGTCGAATAGTACCCTATGATTGCGTTTTGGTTTTTCATGATATTAAATAATGTGCATGTATTTCATATAGGTGCCGTAATCTATGTATGTTTTTTTCTCAATATCGGCACGAAACTTTTTTCGTCTTTCTTCAATAGCATCGGTCACCTTGAAAAGAATAGCATCCGATCCCGCACCGGAGCCGTACGAAGCAAAAAAGATAGTGTCTCCTGCTTTTGCGTACTCCAAGGTTGCAACAAGACCCATCAACGCTGATGCCGAATATGAGTTCCCGAGAAACGGTACCACATACGATTTTTCTACCTGTTCCCGAGTAAAGCCAAGCTTTTGTGCCGCTTTGAGCGGGAAGCTGCCGTTCGGCATATGGAAGACCCCGTATGTCACATCCTGTGCTGTTATGTGTTGCTTTTCAAGAAGAGCTTTTGAAGAAGAAATGATATGTCTGAAGTATGCGGGGGTCCCGGTGAATCGTCCGGCGTGTGAAGGATAATCAGCTTTGGCCCGTCGCCAGAAATCCGGCGTGTCTGAAGAGTAGGAATGCCAGTCAATGATCTCTAGCATAACATCGCGGTTACCCAAAAGCCAGGCATTTGCACCTGAACCTGCCGAGTATTCAAGAGTATCTTTCGGTCGTGCATTCGCTTTATCTGAAGCACAAACCAAGGCATACTCAATGTCTCCTGATTTGACCAATGCCTGTGCTGAAATGAGAGCTCCCGTTGCTGCCTTACACGCAAACTGAGTGTCGTAAGCAAGATAATCATTTGAGAGATTAAGCCAGTCAGCAAGTGATGTTGAGATGGGTTTGACAGCATACGGAAACGTTTCTGAGCCGATAAATACCGCACCGATATCTTTTTTTACCTGTTCCTGTTTGCTGAGTGCCATTGTTGCCGCTTCATAGGCCATAGTGACCATATCTTCATCACGACCGGCCACGGCTTTTTCCGTGACGCGAAGTGACCTCTCAACTTTATCAGTACATTTTCCCCACTGACGTGCCACATCATCTACTTTGATGCGGTATTT
>Ga0066639_10005933_pt1 | contig 10236 bp, 8 predicted proteins | sample CryGeyCG2114_010_2_FD_59504 | JGI IMG/M metagenome (GOLD analysis project Ga0066639, IMG submission 59504) | Groundwater microbial communities from aquifer - Crystal Geyser CG10_big_fil_rev_8/21/14_0.10 | ecosystem: Environmental > Aquatic > Deep subsurface > Groundwater | place: USA: Utah... | reverse complement strand
CCAGCCGGAATCTCCCATCTCCTAACCGCCACTTATAAAGGAAAAATCCTTTCGGCTTTCTTGCTTTTTGTTTTTAACGAAACGCTTTACTATCCTTATGGCGCTTCCACCCGCGAACACAAAGAACTAATGGCGCCAACTTTGCTGATGTGGGAAGCAATTAAATTTGGAAAAAAGATGGGCTGCTCTGCTTTTGATCTTTGGGGCGATATCGATCCGAATCCACCATTGAATCATCCCTATTTTGGTTTTCACAAGTTCAAAGAAGGCTTTTCTCCCAAATTAATCGAATTTGTAGGAAGCTACGATTTAGTTATTAATCCAACCTTATACAAGATCTACACAATTATCGATAAAATTCGTTGGAAACTACTTAGATTAAAAAAGAAATTATTCTAATTATTCTAATTTTTAATTGACCTAAATAAATTCCAATTTCCCAATTAAAAAAATTTATCGTTTGGTCATTGGACATTGGTCATTATTTAGAATAATTAGGTTAATTAGAAATTTTATGTCTGATGTTCGTCAATCGTCAGGATACGCTCAATTTATCAAAAATCTCGGCTGGCAAGTTGAAAAACTGGGAAAGGGGAATGTTTTTATCAAAAAATTCCCTCTAATCGGCTCGTTAATCAAAATTCAAAGAATTCAACCCCCGATCCCTTTCGAAGAAATCGACAAATTGGCCAAAAAGCACCGTGCCTTTCAAATCATCCTCGAACCCGCCTTTTGCCCATCACCTCTCACCCCTCATCCAAATTATGGCCTCCTTAAATCTCCCTTCATTCCCACCAAAACCTTAATTCTTGACCTCAAACAACCAGAAAACGAAATTTTTGACTCTTTTACCAAAAACAAACGCCGTGACATCAGAATTGCCGACAGAAACAAGCTGATAATCAAAGAGGGGACACCTGAGGAATTTTTCTTTCTTAAAAAACGATTTCTTCTTAAAAGAAAAATCCTTCCTCTCGGAACAAAAAAAGAAATCCTTTTACTGACCAAAGCTTTTGGGCCGGAAAAATCAAAAATCTTGATTGCCTATCGCCCTCAATCCTCCCATTTGCCCCAAATCCCCCTGGCAGGCATTCTTCTTCTGTTTCACGACAAAACGGCTTACTATTGGCAAGCAGCGGCCTCTAGTGAAGGGAAAAAACTCCTCGCCCCCACTCTCTTGCTTTGGGAAGCAATCAAAATTGCCAAAGAAAAAGGGAGCGAAATTTTTGACTTGGAAGGCATTTATGACGAGCGCTTTCCGCAAAACAAATCCTGGCTTGGTTTTACCAAATTCAAAGAAGGATTTGGAGGAGAACCGCTACTTTATCCTCAGCCATTAGTTAAAACTAATATTTTAAACATTCTTAAATCAAAATATCTGATATAATTTTTCAAAGAAAATCGAATCAGATACGGTTATATGCTCTATCCCCAGGCCGGACTTATTTCCAAACACGAAGTTATCTAGTTCTACGCCTCGCAGATTAAGTTTTCCGATAAAATTTCTAGTACCATTCCTCGCCTCGATGATATTCTTGAGACATTACAGAACGCGAAACCCCAAGCTTTTCTAAGCAAATTTTACCGACGTTCCTAAAAGGCTCGTGCCAAACCGAGAGAATCTTTCCCAAACTGCTTGAACGCGTCCGATCCGATAAATTTATTTCTGACCTGGTAATTTTTACTCTTCCCAAGCCAGCCGGGAGTATTCCCTCAGCATCATCAGCCACCCATTCAATTACTTCCTTCCTGTCAACGATAACAATTTCTCCTCCTACAACCAAGACCTCCCACATTTGTTGTAGGGCACATTGTCTTAAAATCTCCCTTATCTTACGCAAATCCCCCCTACTAGCATCAATCGTCCCGTGTGCCGTCTCCATAAACCATTTTCTAACAGCCACAGGAAAGCCATTTGTCAACAAAAGGGCTGGCTTGGCTAAAACATCAGCAAAAGTAATTCTCCTGTCCCCAATTTCATTTCCAACCGCATTCAGTAAAAAATCAGCATGAATTGTACTGATTGGCATTCCTTTCAATCTCTGATCGCTAGAACACAAAGATACTAGTTTAAAAACATCACCTCTAATAAAACGGGGGTCAGATATATAGGGTAAATTAGGATCCCGGTCTATACAAAAAACATTTTTACCTTGCGGACAATTTTCAATCCAATTTAGAAACGGTTTCCCGCCACCAATAACTAAAATAATATCTGATGGTTTTCCTTCAAATTCAAGCATTTTGTTATAAAATCCTAATTCCACGCCTCGCAAATTAATTTAAACTCGCAAAAGTCACAGTACTTGCCCGGAGTAGGAGAAAAACCGCTTTTAGAAACCTCTTCTGCTTTTTTAATCAGTTCTTTTTTCACCACCGCAAAATCCTCTGACTTTCTCACGGTAGAAATTTTTTCCTGATTATCAAAAAAGTAAAAAGATATTTTCACTTCTTCCGGCCGGGGAGTTTTGGGTAAAATTCCCATATAAGTTAAAGTTCCTTCAATAGCGGCCATCGCATACAGAGTCATTTGTAAATCTTTGGCAACATCTTTTTTTGTTGAAGACTTTCCTGTTTTATAGTCAATAATTTCTATTCCTTCTCTACCTGAACCGAGTCTGACTCGATCAATTCTGTCTATTCGACCGCCCACTTTCAAAGCCGAACTAATTTTTATGGAAAAAACTTGCTCCAAGGCCAATGGCAAATTTTTGGGGTCATAAGCATTATCAAAAAATCCGCTTAAGATCTTTAGACCTTCTTTTTTGTATTTTTCCTCGTGCGCTTTTGAAGGATAACCCAAAGGGCTCCAATTTTCGGCCAGAATATTCAGCAAATCCTCTTTGGTCGGTTTTTGTCCGGCAATGGCTCGCTGATAAAAGTCCCGCATCGTTTCATGAATTGTCTCCCCAAAAGAAATTGCCGCCGAAGGAATTACTGGAATCCTTAAAATATAGCGATATTTGTATTGCAAAGGGCAAGTATTGAAAGTGTTTATTTGGGAATAGGAGAGATAATTAATCGATTGCTTTATTGTTTCATTGTTATTAGCTGTTTCCACTGAGGGTTTGAAATCAAAGATTGATAACTGGTCACTTTGTGCTTTGTACTCTGGACTCTGTACTGTTTCCGCGCCAAGCGCTTCTATCACAAATGGTGAAAGCCTTTTCGCTCGTTTGCCTTCACCATAATAATTGGCGGCTGTGAGGTAAAGCCTATCCTTTGCTCGCGTCATTCCAACATAAAAAAGTCGTCGCTCTTCTTCCAAATGATAATCACCGACCGGCAAAACTTCCTTGATTAAAGCTTCGGGAATGGGAATTTGCTCATGTTTCTCGCTGGTGGGAAATCTTTGACTAACTAAATTAACCAGAAAAACCACCGGAAATTCCAAGCCCTTGGCGGAATGGACAGTCAAGATATTAACGGCATCATTGTCGAACCAGTCTAAATCGCTGGCCAAAGGCGACTCACCCAGCTCCAAGGAAAGATTGATAAAGTCAACTGCTCCATAAATTGAAGCATCCTCATGGTCAGTTTCATAGGTCTTGAGTTTGTCAAAAAATTTGGCAATATTTTGGGCTTTTCGCTCGTCGGCAGGACTTTTATAATTTGTTAGTTCTCTGAGTAAGCCACTATCCTTAAAAAAATAATAAAGAATTTGCCCCGCGGTCTCTTTTTTCACCAAATCAAGGTGGCGGTGAATCATCCCAACTAGCCCAACCAGTGTTTCTTTGGCTTTGGAGCTAATCCCAATTGAATCTTCGCCGGCCGCTTTCTCGCAGGCCTCAAACAGGGAAAGGTTTTGTTTGCGGCTCAGATTAACCAGGGTTGCCAAATCCCGACCCGAGAGGTCAAAATATTCCATAGACAAAAGTCTATACATGGCGACCGAATCCTCGAAGTTATAAAGGACGGATAAATAAGCAATCAAGTCTTTAATCTCCGGCTGCCGAAAAAGCATTCCTGGGCCTAAAAACTGATAGGGTATTCCCGTCCGGGCCAGGGCGCGAATAAAAGGCTCAGCGTGATTGTTGGCTCTGACCAATATTGAAAAGTCGCGATACTGGTAGGCTGGGACATTCGGTCGACGATCTGGCGTCGAGCCTAGTTTGTCATCCATAAGCTGCTTTATTTCTTTGACGACCAAAGCCGCTTCATTCTCGACCCGATCAGCGATCAAAAATTCAATCGGGACTTCAGCCGCTTCTCTCGCCTTTTCCAGTTTCTTGCTGATTCCTAAACTCGCCTCTAAAGTATCCGGATCGTTGTTTTTAATCAATTTGTAAGAAGCGTCTAAAATTGTCTGGGTGGAGCGATAATTTTTGGTCAAAACTACTTGCTTTGCTTTAGAATAATCGTCCATGAACTGTAAGATGTTTGAAACTGCCGCCCCGCGGAACTTATAAATCGACTGTGAATCATCTCCGCAGACAGTCAAGTTGCTTTTTGGTGGTGGCGCCAGGAGCTTGACCAAAGCATATTGAGCAAAGTTTGTATCCTGAAACTCGTCTACCAAAATATACTTAAATTTCTCCCGATAGTCTTTAAGAGTTTTTGGCCTTTTCCGAAAAAGTTGTAAAACATGCCCAATCAAATCACCAAAATCCATTAACCCTTCTTTAATCTTCAGTTCCTCGTAAGTCCGGTAAGCTTTCGCCAATTCTTCGAATCTTCGAATTTCGTCCAAATCTTCATCCTCTACTTTTAATTTTGAGTTTTTATTTCGAACTTTAATCCAATCAAAATACTGGTTGGAATCCACATCCTCGTCTTTTAACCGGCTAAAGTGCTGCAACATCCCTTCCACAAACTTATTCGGGTTTCCTAAGGGTCTAAAATAGTCCAAATCGAGCTTAAAAAGGTTCTTTCGTATAAAATGAACACTTTCCGCCTGCGTCATAAGCCTATAGTGCGAGTCGAGACCAATATTGACAACTTCATTGCGCAAAATCCGGTCGCCAAAAGCGTGGAAAGTGGAAATCCACATATTGGCATAACCCAAAGGAAGAGCCATATCGACCCGCTCCTCCATCTCCCGGGCCGCTTTTTCGGTAAAGGTCAAAGCAAGAATCTCCGAGGGAGAAACTTTTTTCTCGGTAATTAAATATTTGATTCTCTCGGTAACAACAGTCGTTTTCCCTGTCCCTGCTCCGGCAATAATCAGAAGTGGTCCTTCCCCATGTTCAATCGCCTCCAGTTGCTCTCTGTTTAGTTTCTTTTCCTCAGCCATGAGGAAATTATATCACCCAACAGAAATTCATATTTTCGGCAGTGAAAAAACTCAATTAGGAAAAGCGCTCGAAGTCTAAAAGAAAATTCTTTGTTGCTACTACTCTCTTCTTATCAGCGATTTCCACCAACCAGGATCATTTCTCCAAGACTGACAATTGCCATCATCACCCGGACCAATCGCTGTCCCATCACCGGCTAAACAAGGAAACATCTCATACAATTTATCTAAAGTTTCTCTGTCTGGACAAATATTCCCTGGGCCAATATCTGTCAACCGAAGCTTTTCTAAAATTTGCAAGATTCTCGGGGGCGGTCTTAATCCAAGCTTTTCAACTGTCATTTTTCCCTCAAACAATCTCCTCAAACCGGTAAAAGGTCTGGCCATCTCGAGTAATTTTTTCTAAAAACATTTCTTTTGGTCTTACCCAAAGTTGATTTGGACCAAATTCAGGAGAATCATAAAGTGCTTTGTAAACTACAAACTCCTTTTCTGGGTCTTCGCTATAGCGAGCCACTCCAATTACTTTGTACAGGTTGCCTTTAAAGTGCCGATATTTTGCCCCAATTTTAACTTCTCTCATTTTCTATATCAGATGGCTACGATTCGGTTATTTGTTTAGCGTCTCCTTCCTCTAAGCTCTGCGTCGAGGAAAGCTTTTGGCCAATTTGGGTAAATTCTGAATTAACATTAGCCATCTGATTGTAAGAACTGGTCACATGGCGGTTTAAAACTGACAAATTCTCACCCAGTTTGCCGTAATCCTTTTGAATCGCGCGGAGTAAAGTAAAAAGTTGCCGTGATTTTTGCTCGATTTCTTTTCCTTGGAAAGAAAGTAAAATTACTTGCAGATTGGCATATAAAGTATTCGGTGAAACCGGGTAAACTCTTTGTCTTCTGGCATATTCCGTCAGCTCTAAATCGTTAACCACTTCGTAATAAACCGGCTCGGAAGGAACATACATCAAAGCAAAATCCATGGTCCCCTCCTCCGGTAAGATGTATTTTTGAGAAATATCGGCAATATGCTTTTTGACATTGCGGATAAAGTCTTTTCTCGCCGTTTCCCGGTCGCCTTCGCTCTCCGCCGCCATCATTTTTTGGAAATTTTCCGCCGGAAATTTAGAGTCAATCGGCAAAATGCCAGCCTCGGTCTTTATCGCCGCGTCTACTTTATTCCCACTTTTGAAGGTATATTGCAAGAAAAATGAATTCTTGGGAAACATTTGTGAAATCAGATCTTTTAATACCTGCTCGCCGATATTCCCCCGCAGTTTTGGGCTTTTCAAATAATCCTGCAGGTTTTTCATTGACAGCGAAAGCTCAGAAAACTTACCCGCATCACGCTGAATTTGCGCCATCAGGTTGTTGGCATTATCCAGCCGCCGGTTCAATTCTTCATTACTCTTCTGAAGCGTGGAATTTAAATTTTTGTTAGTGCTGTCCAAAGAGGCTTGCATGGTTCTTAGCCATTGAGTTAAAGTCTCGTCAGGTTTACCCTGAGAAAGTTTTTTATTAAGAAGAAGGATAATGACCGTAAAACCAAAGATGATAACCCCAGTAAGAACAGCCAAAGTGATATTCATAGTTTAATTCTATCACGGCCTCGTCTAAAATTAGTTTATGATTCCTAAGCATCGAAGAAATTTCCTGCCGACATTTGTTATCAATGTTATCCTGTGGGGACTCCTGATTTTTATTGTCGCGAAGCTTTCTCCTGAAAAGACTCTTAATCTTCCGCTTTTAACTTTAAACCTGAGGTTTTCTTACAATATTCTTCTGTTCTTTCTGGTTCTAACCCTAACCCTGACCCTAACTCTGGCGTTGATATTCGGTAATTCCCGGCGGGGCTTTTTTCTCACTCTCTTTGTCGAGGGTTGGCTCATTTTACGGCTTTTTAAGCAAGCCGGTTGGCCAAATTTAATCCTTTTGTCAGCCATACTTTTCACCCTGGAGCTTTATTTCTCCCGTAAAAGGGCTGACCGCTAGCTCCTTTTCCTTTGCTTTCCAGGCTAATTTAAGCTAAAATTCGGGGTATGGATAAGAAGTTTTATGTCACGACGCCAATCTACTATGTCAATGATATCCCGCATATCGGCCATACTTGTACGACCGTGGTGGCTGATATCCTGGCTCGATATCATAAACTTTTAGGGGAAGAGGTCTTTTTTTTAACAGGAACAGACGAGCACGGGGCGAAAGTCGCCGAAGCGGCGGCCAAAGAAGGTTTAACTCCCCAAGAATTCACTGACAGGGTTTCCAAAACCTTTTCTGATATTTGGCCAAAACTTAATATTGGGAATGATTATTTTATCCGCACTACCAACCCCGGCCACGAAAAGATTGTTCAAGACTTATTGGAAATTATTTATAAAAAAGGTGACATTTATAAGGCAAAATATGAGGGTTATTACTGTATTGGCTGCGAGAAATTTGTCACGGAAACTGATTTAGTTAATAACCGTTGTCCTTATCACCCGAATAAAGAGGTGGTCAAACAATCTGAAGATAATTACTTCTTTCGCCTCTCCAAATATGTCCCCATCTTAATTCGAGCCATCGAAGATAAAAATGACCCCCACCATTATGAGATTCTCCCCGAAGGTAAAAAGTCAGAAGTTTTGGCTAGGCTTAAGACAGGAGTAAACGACACTAGTATCTCCCGGGCAGAAGTGAGCTGGGGAATCCCGGTTCCCTGGGATAAGTCACAAACTATTTATGTCTGGATAGATGCCCTTATCAACTACTATTCCGCCCTGAAAATTAATCACCAAGAAAGCTTTTGGCCGGCGGATATTCACCTTCTGGGCAAAGAGATTCTTTGGTTTCACGCGGTGATTTGGGAGGCTCTTCTCATCTCGGCTGGTATTCCCCTCCCCAAAAAGGTTTTCGCTCACGGTTTCTACACAATTGATGGACAAAAAATGAGCAAGTCATTAGGAAATGTTATCTCCCCTAAAGAGTTGCTGGAAAAATTTGGGGTCGATGGCGCCAGATATCTAATATCGACATCATTCCCTGCCTTAGAAGATAGCGATATCGGCTGGAATAAGTTCACCGAAAAATATAATGCTGACCTGGCTAACGGATTGGGGAACCTCGTGGCCAGAATTGCCAAGCTTTGCGAAAAGGCAAATACCCCATTCTCTTCTAAAAGCAGTCTCCATTTCACCAAAAAGGTAGAAGAAGGGATCAAGGATGTTCGTTTAGATAAAGCTCTAGATTCCATTTGGTCATCTATAAACGATGAAAACAAACGTATCAACCAAGAAAGGCCTTGGGAGCTTGAGGGCGAAAAACTTGAGAATTTTCTTATCAAGTCCGCACAGACAATCAGACAGATTGCCTTTGACTTACAACCGTTCCTTCCCCAAACTGCGGAAAAAATATTAGAACAATTTAAGGGGCCGAAAATCAAATCCGCTCCGCCACTGTTCCCCAGAATCTAATGTTAAAAGAAAAAAAAGAGTACTTAATCAAAAGACTTTTAGAAATCCTCCCAGGGTTTATTTCCTGGAACCTTATCCTCTTTCCTATCTGGGGAGCGTTAGTAATGCCTATGGTAGTTGCCTATTTTATCATTCTTTTTGATGTTTTTTGGCTGTATAAATCACTTAGCTTTGCTTTTTTTGGTACCATATCTCATTTGAGAATCCAAGCTTCGCAGAAAATGGATTGGTTGGGAGAGCTTAAATTTTTTCCTGGCTGGAAAAAGGTACAGCATCTTGTAATTATTTGCACTTATAAAGAACCGCTTCGTGTTTTAGAGAGAACGCTAGAAGGACTCCTATCCCAAACACTCCCTAAAGATCAAATCAACATTGTAATCGGTTTTGAAAAAAGAGAAATGGGCTGGCAGGAAAAAGCAAAAATCTTGAAAAAAAAATATTCGTCTAAATTTAACAATTTTCTGGTCAGCGAGCATGTTTTGGTCCCCGGAGAAACTGCCGGCAAACATTCAAATGCAAGAGCTGGAATACTTTTGGCGAAGAAAAAATTAATTGATACCAAAAAAATAAATCCAGATTACTGTGTTGTTTCCTCTTGTGACGCAGACCATGTTTATCATCCGAACTACTTTTCCAACCTTACTTACAATTTTTTAGACAGCCCTTACCGATATAATCGGTTTTGGCAATCGGCTATTGTATATTACAATAATTACTGGAGTCTTCCGGCACTTTCCCGCATCGCCAATACTTTCGGAACTATTTGGAATATGGCAAAACTTTCCCGAACAGACAGCCTGCTAAATGTCGCCAGCTACTCTCTTTCTTTCAGATTATTAGACAGTATTGACTTTTGGGATCCTGATGTTATTCCTGAAGACTGGCATATGTTTTTTAAAGCTTTTTTCCTTTCTAAAGGGAAAGTAGAGGTAGAGCCTATTTTTTTGCCTCTTTCTGCTGATGCCGCCGAATCAACCACTGTTACAAAAACAATTAAGAACTATTACGAACAATTAAAAAGATGGGCTTGGGGGGTTTCTGATACGCCTTATATCTTAAAAAATTATTTCTCTTCAAAAGACATTCCCTTTCTGCAAAAAACAATAAGAACCTTTAGGTTTTTAGAAGATCATCTTCTTTGGCCGGTAAACTGGTTTATCATCACGCTAGGGGTCAATATTCCCACTTTAGTAAATAAAAATTTTTCCAGAACAGCAATCGGTTTTAATCTTTCAAAAATGTCATCGCTGATTTTAACTATATGTTTAATTCCTCTTTTAGTTATAATCGTTATTAATTCTAAACATAAACCTCCTCGGCCTAAAGAAGTATCAAAGCTAAGATCGCTGCTTCTCCCTCTTGAATTTATACTCATGCCTATTTCCGGGCTGATTTTCGGCTCATTACCCGGGCTGGATGCCCATACTCGTTTAATGCTCGGTAAATACATTGAATATCGCGTGACGGAAAAAGTATAATAAGCCAGACGGCTGGCGACGGGAAATTGCCATCTAGAAAATGCCTAAAATATTCAAAGCCAAAAAATTCATTATT
>Ga0066639_10005929_pt1 | contig 10239 bp, 17 predicted proteins | sample CryGeyCG2114_010_2_FD_59504 | JGI IMG/M metagenome (GOLD analysis project Ga0066639, IMG submission 59504) | Groundwater microbial communities from aquifer - Crystal Geyser CG10_big_fil_rev_8/21/14_0.10 | ecosystem: Environmental > Aquatic > Deep subsurface > Groundwater | place: USA: Utah... | reverse complement strand
GCTAGGCTTGGAAATTCTTTTAATATTACTTATTGCCGGCTCTTCCTTGTCATATTTTAAGGTTAAAATTAATACCCTTTTTGTCTTGTCTTGTTTGTTGACTTGATAGTTTGCCATAAAATTATGTTTAACTAAAATTTGAGCGATTGTCTCTTTCATCTTTGAATAAGGAATCTCTACTGTTTTTTTCTTGGCTAAATAAGCATTTTTTATTCTTGCTAGCATATCTCCAATTGGATCAGAATACATAAATCCTCCCTTTTACCAACTCGCTTTAGTCACACCAGGTAATTCTCCCCGGTGGGCTAATTTGCGAAAACAAAGCCGACAAAGCCCAAATAAACGAATATAGGCTCTTGGCCGACCACAAAGTTGACAGCGATTATGAACTCGCGTCTTATATTTTAATTTTTTATTTTGTCTAGCAAATTTGCAGACTTTTGCCATTATTCTGTCTCCTTCTGAGTTTTTTCAAACGGCATTCCCAATAACTCTAATAATCTTTCTGCTTTTTTAACATCGTTTGTATTACTTACGATTGTTATTTCCATCCCTCTCACCTTGTCAATTTTATCATAATCTGTTTCAGGGAAAATAATTTGTTCCCCTAAACCAAGAGTATAATTGCCTTTTTTATCAAAAGATGTTTTTTTTGTTCCTTGAAAATCTCTCACTCTTGGCAAAACAATAGTAAATAACTTGTCAAGAAATTGATACATTCTTTTCTTTCTTAAAGTAATCTTTAAACCAACGACATCCCCTTGTCTCATTTTGAACTCAGCAATCGCTTTTTTAGCTTTTCTTAGCGAAGGATATTGTCCAGTAATGGCCGTTAAGCTACTAATTGCTTTTTCCATCGCCGTTTTATCATGAGTAATTTCCCCAACGCCAACATTGATAACTATTTTCTCAATCTTTGGTACGGCTAGTTTATTTTTAATCCCAAACTCTTTTTGTAATTGAGAAACGATTTCTTTGATATATTCTTCTTCTAGTCTTGATCTATTTACACTGTCGCCTGACATTTTTTACAGATCCTTTCTTTTTTGCCATTGGTTATACGAAAACCAATCTTGGTGGCTTTTTTACAGCTGGGACAAATAAAAGCCACCTTACTAACAATCATTGGTCGAGTAACATCAACGATTCCTCCGGGTCGATTTTCACCTTGAGGTTTTACATGTTTCTTATAAATATTAACGTCGCTAATGATAATCTTGTCTTTCCTTAATAATACTCTCTCAATCTTTCCTATTTTCCCCTTATCCCTGCCTATCATTACTTTTACTGAATCGCCTTTTTTAAGTTTCATAAAACCTCCCCTGCCAAAGAGGCAATTTTATTAAAACCTAATTCTTTTACTTCTCTTGCTATTGGTCCAAAAATACGCGTTCCAGTAGGTTCTTTGCTTTCCATGTCATTAATCACCACGGCCGCATTATCATCAAAACGAATATAAGATCCGTCTGGCCGACGATCTTCTTTTCGAACTCTCACAATAACTGCTTTAACTATTTGTGAGTCTTGAACTTGACCATTGGGATCGGCCTGATCAACAACACAAGTAACTATATCACCCAAATAACCAAAGCGTCTTTTAGAACCACCGTGAATATGGATTACTTGCAGTCTTTTGGCTCCCGAATTATCAGCTGGTACTAAAATTGTTCTAAATTGAATCATTTTTTAACTACCTCAATTACTTTAAAGTTTTTATTCCTGCTGATTGGTCGACATTCCTCGATGATAACTTTATCCCCTTCTTTAACACCGATTTGATCATCTACTAAATATTTTTTCTTGCGACGAATCTTTTTTTTGTAAACCGGATGTGTCCAAAGCCTTTCAACTTCAACAACAATGGTTTTATTCATCTTTGTACTGATAACAAATCCTGTTAATCTCTTCATTTTTTCTCCTTTTCCATAATCATTGTTTTAACAACGGCTATTTCTTTTCTTTTTTTATAAACAGTATGTACATCTTTAAGCTTTGCTGCTTGCTTATCAACATTAAGTTGTATTAACTCTTGCTGCAGTTTTTCCAAAAACTGTTTTAGATCTTGTAATGGTTTTTGGTGTAGCTCCTTTATTTCCTGTTTTTTCATTCTTCTTTTTTAATAAATAATGTTTTAATTGGTAATTTATTGGCGGCTAGATACATTGCTCTTTTGGCGTCTTCTTCTGTTACACCGGCTAATTCAAAAATTATTCTTCCTGGTTTAACAACGGCCACATAACCTTCAATATCTCCCTTTCCACTACCCATTCTAACTCCAGCACCTTTTTTAGTGTATGGTTTATCGGGAAAAATCCGAATCCATAATTTTCCTGTTTTTTTGGTAAGGTGAGTGATTGACTTCCTGGCAGCTTCAATTTGCTTTGAATAAACCCAACCTCTTTGTTCTGCTTTAAGAGCATAATCACCAAAACTGATTTGGTTGCCTCTTTGGGCTTCACCTCTCATCTTGCCTCTAAATTGTTTTCTATATTTCTGTCTTTTGGGTTGCAACATATTTTTATCTTAAAAACTATTTAATTTCCTTTTCTCCTTTATAAATCCAAACCTTTACACCAATATAACCTGATTTTGTTAAAGCCGGCATTTGAACATAGTCTATATCTGCCCTTATTGTCTGCAAAGGTACTGATCCTTTTGTATACTTTTCTCTTCTACTTATCTCTGCACCAGCGATTCTTCCTGATAAAGCAATCTTCACTCCCTTTGCCCCAGCAGCCATCACTTTTTCTATCGCCTGGGAAATAGCTCGGCGATGAGGATAGCGTTTAATTAACTGGTCAATAATCCTTTGAGCTACTAATCTTGCTGATAAATCTGGATTTTTTATTTCCTCTATGTCTATCTTAAGATCTTTCCCGGCATCTATTTTAAGTTGTTTTGCTACTTCTTTTTTAAGCAATTCTAAACCAGAACCACCACGACCAATAACTACGCCGGGTCTGGAAACAAAAATTATCAATCTAACTTTGTTAATTGATCTTTCAATGTCAACTTTAACTACTCCTGCCGGAGTCAATTTCTCCATCAAAAATCGGCGAAGCTTTACATCCTGCAGTAGAAACTCTTTATAGTCTTTACCCTGGGCAAACCAGCGTGACGCCCAGCTGGTAGCTTTACCTAGTCTAAAACCAAAGGGGTTAACTTTTTGTCCCATTTTCTGCCTCCACTTTTGCCTGCAATGTTACTATTATATGACTTGTTCTTTTAAGAATTCTATGCGCTCTTCCTCGGGAAGCCGCCTGCCAACGTTTCAAAGTTGGCCCTTCGTTAATTTTAATCTCTTTAAAAGTTAAGTTTTCTGCTTTTAATTTAAAATTATTAACGGCATTGGCAATTGCCGATTTAATAGTCTTGTTTAAAGCCTCAGCTGCTCTTTTATTGACAAATTGCAGCCGCTCAATCGCTTGACTTGGTTTCAAACTCCGCACCGCATCAGCAATTAACCGTAGTTTTCTCGGCGAAGTTCTGATGTATTTAGTCTCTGCTTTAATTAATTTATCCATTTTAGGTTTTGCTAATAACACGTTTAACCATCTTTCCATGACCCCTAAAGGTCCTTGTTGGAGAAAATTCTCCTAGACGATGGCCAACCATTGCCTCGTTAATAAAAACTTCTTTAAATATTCTTCCGTTATGAACTAGAAAAGTATGACCAACAAACTCAGGTGGAATCTGTGAAGCCCTGGCCCAAGTTTTAATTGGCTCTTTCCGGCTAGTTTGTTTTTGAGTTAAAACTTTTTTTAATAGTTTCTCGTCAATATATGGTCCTTTTTTACCTGATCTACTCATAATTACTTTCTCCTTTTAATTATTAGTTTATTCGAGTATTTCTTTCTATTCCTTGTTTTCTTACCTAAGGTTTTCTTCCCCCAAGGAGACTTTGGTGAAGGCATACCAATTCCCGATCTTCCTTCTCCACCTCCATGAGGATGAGAGGCCGGATGCATGGCTACGCCGCGAACACTCGGACGCCAACCCATCAATCTTTTTCTTCCTGCTTTTCCCAATTGAATATTCTTTAACTGAATATTCCCAATCTGGCCTAAAGTCGCAAAACTGTCAGGAAAAAATTTACGAATCTCTCCTGAAGGTAATTTCACCAAAACAGCGTCTTTTTCTTTTGATTGAATGAAGGCGGCTGTTCCTGCTCCTCTTACCATCTGGCCTCCCTTACCCGGAACAATCTCTAGGTTATGAATTGGCATTCCTACTGGAATCCTTTTTAAGGGAAGACAGTTTCCTATTTTTAAATCTGCGCCTTCGCTACTGATTATTTTAGCATCTACTTTTAATCCGTGAGGAGCAAGAATATATCTTTTCTCACCGTCTTTATAAACTGCCAAAGCAACATTAGCTCCTCTGTTGGGATCATATTCTATTGTTCTAATAACTGCTTCTATATCTCTTTTATCTCTCTTAAAATCAATTTCCCTAAAAAATCTTTTCTGCCGACACCCCCTATGTCTAACAGTTACTTTGCCTTGATTATTACGACCAGAATGAGATTTCAAAATCTGTCTCAAACCCTTTTGAGGTCTAACATTAGCCAATCTTTTCTTTTCCTCAATGTCTATTCTATTTCTTAATCCTGGTGTAACTGGCTTTCTTTTTCTTAACATTATTTTCCCTTTTCCTCAAAAACCTCTATTTTTTGATCATCTCTAAGTTTAACAATTGCTTTTTTCCAAGGCATCGCTTGTTTAAGTTGTCTTCTTTTCCCTGTACGTTTCGCTTTCCCTAATAAATTCATTGTCCAAATCTTTTCAACATCAACCTTAAAAATATCTTGGATTGCCTGTTTTAATTGCTGTTTATTGTTTGAGCTGTCAACCATAAAAACATATTTGCCTTTTTCTTTGGCAACAAAGCTTTTTTCAGAAATTATTGGTTTTTTTATAATATCTACTGTTTTCATTTTTCCTTTCGGCTAACTTTCTTTTTATTCAAAAAAACTTCTTTTAAAACATCAATGCTTTCTTCTGTCAAAACTAAATTATTCGCTTTAACAACTTTGTAAACATTTAATTGTCTTGCCTGCATTAAACTTAAATTGGCAATATTTCTTCCCGCTTTAATCACGTTATCCCAAATTTTTGGCAGAACGATAATATTTTTTCCAATGCTTAACTTCAAATTTTTCATTACGTTTATTAGTTCTTTTGTTTTCGGTTTAATTTTATCTAAACCACTAACTATCATTAGTTCTTTATTTTTAAGTTTTTTTGTTAAAACAGCAAAAAGCGCTTTTTTCTTCATTTTCTTTGGCATCTTTAGGCTAAAATTTTCTTCGCCTGTTGGACCGTGAACCACGCCTCCGCCAACAAAAATTGGCGCCCGAATATCTCCATGTCTTGCTCTTCCAGTCCCTTTTTGTTTCCATATTTTTTTTGTCGAACCTCGAACCTCGCCTCTCTTTTTAGTTTTTGCTCCTCCCTGTCTTTGATTGGCCAGAAAAACTCTAACTGCTTGCGCAATTAATTTCTTGTTTTCTTTTGCCGAGAAAATTTCTTCCGGCAAAGAAATTTGTTTTACCTTTTCTCCTTTGGTGTTAAAAACTGATACTTTTACCATTTTATTTCACAAGCTTAGTAATCTTAATAAGGCTTTTTTTTGGTCCAGGAACCAGTCCTTGCAACCAAATCTCATTGTTCTCTTTTTTTATTTTAAAAATTTTTAGTACCTTAATAGTTTTAATCACATTTCCCATATGTCCAGCCATTTTTTTACCCTTCCAAACTCTACCGGGAGTAGTCCTTTGACCAATAGAACCGGGTGCCCTTTCTCTATCAGACTGGCCATGGGTTTTTGGTCCGCCGGCAAAGCCCCAGCGTTTTACTACACCGGCAAAACCTTTTCCTTTACTTCTAGCAGTAACTTTTACTTTATCTCCTTCTTTTAATATGTTTTCAGCTTTTATCTCATCGCCGATTTTTATTTTTTTTATTTCTTCTTCACTCATCTTCCCTAAACCAACCTCCCTTAAATATAAAGGAGCCGTATCTTTATAGTTGGCTCCTTTGATTTGACCCTTAAAAGGCTGATTAATTCTCTTAATGCCTTTACTACCAATACCAAGTTGAAGGGCCCAATAGCCATCCTTATCTTTAGTTTTTATTTGAACAACAAAAGAAGGATTAGTTTTAATTTTGGTAACCACTAATCTCTTTCCCTCTGTGTCAAAGGTTTGTATCTGATTAATTTTGGTTCCGTAAATTGTATTTATCATATTTTGCCAAACAAAAACTACCTCCGGTCAAAAACTCAAAAAGAAGAATAGAATTCCTAAATTACATTTTGATTTCTATTCCAACGCCGGCAGGCAGTTCCAAGTGCATCAACGAATCAATCGTTTTGTTGGTTGGCTGAATAATATCAATCAACCTCTTATGAGTTAAGACCTGAAAATGCTCTTGGGCATCTTTATCAGTATGCGGACTGGTTAGCACCGCAATCACCTTTCTCCTAGTTGGCAGAGGAACCGGCCCAATTACTTTAGCCCCCGTTGATAAAGCGGTTTCTAAAATCTTCTGACAACATTCATCGATTACTCGATGGTCAAAAGCTTTCAGTTTTACTCTAATTCTGTCTTTTGGCATTTTAAAGAACAAGCATAATCAGAATTAAGTTAACACCCAATTCTGATTAAATGCCCTTTTAAAATTTTTTCCTTTTAACTAACTTATTTAATTATCTTTGTAATAACACCGGCACCGACAGTTTTACCACCTTCTCTGATAGCAAAGCGTAAACCTTCTTCGACGGCGACTGGTACAATCAATTTCACAGTCATCTTAGCATTATCACCCGGCATAACCATTTCTACGCCTTTAGGTAAAGTAACTTCTCCTGTAACATCGGTTGTCCTAACATAGAATTGAGGTTTATAACCATTAAAGAAAGGAGTATGTCTACCACCTTCCTCTTTAGTTAGTATGTAAACTTCTGCCTCAAATTCTGTATGAGGGGTGGTTGTTTTGGGAATAGCCAAAACTTGACCTCTCTCAACTTGATGTTTTTCAATTCCTCTTAAAAGAACACCAATATTGTCACCAGCTTGGCCCTCGTCCATGCTCTTGTTGAACATTTCAACACCCGTTACCGTAGTTGCTTGAGTATCTTTAATACCAACTATTTCTAGGTTATCACCAACTTTAACTTTCCCTCTTTCAACCCTACCGGTAACAACTGTTCCTCTGCCCTTGATTGAAAAAACATCTTCAATCGGCATCAAAAATGGTTTGTCCAAATCACGAGTTGGGTTAGGAATATAACTATCAACTGTTGATATCAATTCCTCAATCTTTTTTATCCATTCTGTGTCTTTCTTCCCCGCATTAGCATCTTCTAGTGCTTTAAGAGCTGAACCACGAATAATTGGAATTTCATCTCCTGGAAATTTATATTTTGTTAGCAATTCTCTAATTTCCATTTCTACCAAATCTAAAAGTTCTGGGTCATCAACCGCATCAACTTTGTTCAAAAACACAACGACTGCGGGAACATTTACTTGCCTTGCTAAAAGAATGTGTTCTCTTGTCTGAGGCATTGGGCCATCAGTGGCGGCAACAACAAGAATTGCTCCGTCCATCTGAGCAGCACCAGTAATCATGTTCTTGATATAGTCTTTATGTCCCGGACAATCAATATGGGCATAATGTCTTTTTTCTGTTTCATACTCCAAATGGGAAACGGAAATAGTAATTCCCCTCTCCTTTTCCTCTGGAGCTTTGTCAATTTCTTCAAACTTTAAAGCTTTTGCCAAATTCTTCTGGGCTAAAACTTGAGTAATTGCCGCAGAAAGAGTTGTTTTTCCATGGTCAACATGACCAATGGTACCGATATTAACGTGTGGCTTAGTACGCTGATAGGTAACCATAATTTTCTCCTTTCATTTTTTAATTTTTGTCAATTTGTTGACTATTTTTTTTATTAATAATCTGGTCAGTTATGTTTTGAGGAACTTCCTCATAGTGGCTTGGTTCCAGATAAAAAGAGGCTCTTCCTTGGGTCATTGATCTTAGGTTAGTGGCATATTGAGAAATCTCTGCCAAGGGTACCAAGGCGCTGATAATTAGCGTATTGGCTCTTGTTCTACTGCCTAAAATTTGCGCTCTTCTACTTGATAAATCACCAATTATATCTCCCATAAATTCTTCGGGAAGTGTTACTTCAATCTTCATAATTGGTTCTAATAGCACCAAGTCGGCCATTTTGACTGCCTGTTGTAAAGCTATTGAACCGGCAATCTTAAAAGCCAATTCTGAAGAATCAACTTCGTGATAAGTACCGTTATATAAAGCAACCTTTATATCGACCATCGGATAACCGGCCAAAACACCATTTTCCATTGCTTCTTTAACACCTTTTTCTACGGCTGGAATAAATTCCTTCGGAATTGTTCCACCCTTTATCTCATCAACAAATTCATATCCTTCTCCGCGAGTTTGTGGTTCAACCCTTAAAAAACAGTGTCCATACTGACCATGTCCTCCTGATTGACGAATATATTTACCCTCAGCACTGGCCACTTTTCTTATAGTTTCTCGGTAAGCAACCTGGGGAGCACCAGTGTTAGCATTAACCTTAAATTCTCTTTTCATTCGGTCAACTAAAATCTCTAAATGCAGTTCTCCCATCCCAGAAATAATTGTCTGTCCTGTTTCATGATCAACCCGAATCTGGAAAGTTGGATCTTCTTCAGCCAATCTATTTAAAGCATAGCCTAACTTCTCCTGATCAGCCCTGGTCTTTGGCTCAATCGCCAAAGAAATAACTGGTTCCGGAAATTTAATTGACTCCAAAAGAATTGGTTTTTCTTCATCACATAAGGTATCGCCAGTCGTAGTTTCTTTCAAACCGACTACTGCGACAATTTCACCGGCAAATGCCTTATCGATTTCTTCTCTCTTATTGGCATGCATAAGCAGTAAACGACCAACTCTTTCTTTCTTGTCTCGAGCGGCGTTATAAACAAAACTACCAGATGTTAAAGTGCCAGAATAAATACGAATATAAGTCAAACGACCTACATGAGGATCTGTTTGAATCTTAAAAGCCAACGAAGAAAAAGGCACCTCATTTTCAAGTGGGCGTTTTTCCTCTTGTTCTGTCTTAGGATTATAGCCTGTAACAGGCGGGATGTCAAGCGGAGAGGGTAGATAATCGACAATTGCATCAAGCAATGGCTGAACACCTTTGTTGCGCAAAGACGAACCACAAAAAACAGGCACTAGACTATAACCGATAGTCGCTTTCCTTAGGGTTTTTTTTAAATCTTCTATTGAGATCTCTTCCCCGTTAAGAAATCTTTCTAGTAAAACATCATTTTGTTCGCAAATGTTTTCTAATAATTGTTCTCTTTGTTTCTCAACTTCTTCCTTCATGTCGGCTGGAATTTCTACTTCCTTAAATTTCACTCCAGTTTCATCTCCTTCCCAAACCAAGGCCTTTCTGTCTAATAAAAGAACTATGCCCTTAAATTCTTTTTCTCTGCCAATCGGTAAAGTCATTACTGCTGTTTTTACCCGAAGTTTATCTTCTATCTCTTCCACGGTGGCAAAAAAATCTGCTCCTGTTTTATCCATCTTATTGACAAAACAAATACGGGGAACGTTATATCTGTCTGCCTGACGCCAAACAGTTTCTGATTGTGATTGAACCCCTTCCTCACCATCAAAAATAACTACACCCCCATCTAAAACTCGTAAGGCCCTTTCAACTTCGGCCGTAAAATCAACATGTCCCGGAGTATCAATAATATTTATTCTATGGATTTTATCTTTGTCTTCAGTTTGATTAACGGGTGGCCAAAAAGCAGTTGTCGCGGCAGATTGGATGGTAATTCCTCTCTCTCTCTCCTGCTCCATCCAGTCCATTTGGGTAGTTCCTTCGTCAATATCGCCAATCTTGTAGGTTTTACCAGTATAGAACAAAATCCGTTCAGTGGTCGTAGTTTTACCCGCATCTATATGGGCAATAATGCCGATATTCCGGACTTTTGCAACCGGAATGACATCTTTAACCTTAGTATAAGAATCTTGTCGGTTACTAACCATATTTCTATTTTAACATCCTCTCAATCAAAAAGCTTCCCATTCGAGGGAAGCATTAATAAAATAAGCTTCAAATTATTGTAGCAAAAAGTTATCAAAGAGGCAAGAATTAAATTGATCTACTAAGGCTTTAAAAAGAGTCTGGGATAGATTTGAAAAAAAACGG
>Ga0066639_10005924_pt1 | contig 10245 bp, 7 predicted proteins | sample CryGeyCG2114_010_2_FD_59504 | JGI IMG/M metagenome (GOLD analysis project Ga0066639, IMG submission 59504) | Groundwater microbial communities from aquifer - Crystal Geyser CG10_big_fil_rev_8/21/14_0.10 | ecosystem: Environmental > Aquatic > Deep subsurface > Groundwater | place: USA: Utah... | reverse complement strand
CGGTTTAAAAAGCAGAAAAAGAAAAAGAAATTTAAAATAAAATTTGCTTGTTGTGGTTTGGTTGTCTTTCTTTTTTTAAGTTTTTTTTTAACATCGGCAGCGATAGTCGCTAAAACCGGAGCATTTGAAATTCCTATTCTGTCAGCGGTCTTTTATAAGTTTCCTGAACCCGTCAGAATTGTTAAACTTGATGGCGATGAGGAAATTAACGACTTTTCGGCGACTGCAGACTTGAATAGTCAAAGCGGATTATTGAGCTTTGAAATCACGGAACAGCAGTTGACTTCTTTTTTAAAAGCAGCTCTGGCTAGCTCCGGCGATGGCCGGTTTGCGGCTAATATTCAGGGGGCAATTACTAATGACGGGCTGGAAATATTTGGTTTGTTGCTTAAACCGTTACGATGTAATGTTATCTTAAATATATGGCCGCACGTCCAAGATAGTCGGATTGAATTAGATATTGAAAGCGCTAAAATTGGCGATCTATCTCTGCCGCCGTTTTTACTGACGTTGGTGGTTGATACCGTTCTTAAAGATATTAAACATCAACTTTATAACATGACCGATAATTTCGGCGAGATTCAAGATTTGGAGTTGTTAGCCGGAAAAATAATTATTAATAAAAAACTAAATATTAATTAATCATGGTACTTTTTAATCGTTTAATTCTATGGTCTGGCGGTTTGATTCTTTTCATACTGCTTGAATTATTAATTAAATATCCTCAGTTGATATTTTGGTTAGTCTCGTTAATGAATTTAGCGGTATTTTTTGTTATTTGGCAGTTAACTGGCCGGCAGTTTCAAAAAATTAAATTTTGGAATTTTTTAATTACGCCAATACTATTACTAAATAGCGGTTGGTTGTTTTTAATTTTTTTAGAGAGGAATTTCGCCAAGCAGTTATTTATAGTGGCCTTGGCTAGCTTGCTATTATTATTTTTGAAAGTGACTTTTTTATATTTTAGCTTGCGTCCGAAGTATCAAGTCCATGCCTTAGAAAATATTTCCAGCTATTTGAATTTAATTACCGTCTTTCTGTTTTCTGCCAGTTTTTTCAGCCTGTTGATTCTTCTGGGTTTATCATTCATTATTTTATTTCTGATCGCCTTAGTTATTATTGCTTTATTAACTTATCAGCTGTTTTTGGTCAGCGAAATCTCATTAGAGGCCGCTCGACCGCATATTTTCATTATTACCCTGGTTATTGGCGAGTTATTTATGGCTGTAAAATTTTTACCGACCAGTATCTACGTTAATAGCCTATTGATTTCCGTCGGTTTTTATTTGACAGCAGGATTATCTAGAAATTGGCTCATGGAGATCAAAGAAACCGCCGTTGTTAAACGTTATTTAATAATAAGTTTTACTTCAATTGTTATAATTTTAATTACTGCGAAGTGGATATAATAATTTAAATTAATATGGGTATGAAATTTTTTAAAAAAATAGCTAAAAAGCAATTAATATCGGAGACCGTTATTATTTCCGTTGTATTTGGTTTAGCCGCTGGAATAGTTGGCCAGATACTGGCCGATGTTTATATTAATCCTTGGCGGCAAGATTATGTCAGCCAGCAATTTGAAGTTAACCAGGGCATCTCTAACTTAACGCCAGAACTGCAAAAAGTTAAAAAATTTTTAGGCATCCAACAAGATTTTGAAGTTAGCAATTCCGTTCTTAAGGCCGCGCCTAGTTTAGTTGGGATTTACCAAAAGAAAAAGCCATCGAGTGAAATTTTGAATCAGATATATCTAACCCAAGATTTACTTGGCAATGGATTTATATTAACTAGTGATGGCTGGCTAGTTAGTCATGGGTCGGTTATTAGTAGTCTAGATTCCAAACAGCTGGTGGTTGCACATGGCAATACTACATATTCAGTCGAGCGGGCAGTAACTGACTCAGTTACCGGTATCGTATTTTTAAAAATTTCTGCCGATAATTTACCCGTTGCCTTGTTAGGAGACTCCGGTGAAAATTCTTATGGTCAACTAGCTATTGCTTTAAATTTTTTAAAGGAAGTCGCGGTGACTAATATTAAAAATCCTGGATATCAATCAGGAAATAAGCCTCAGGATTTTATTTTGTCGTCTGAAAAATATCCAGATTTGATTTTACTTGAAAACAATCTAGCCGATTCTTATTTAGGGGCGCCTTTATTGAATTTAGTCGGCGAGGTTACCGGGGTTGTTTCGGAGATAAGTTCAGATAATAAGGTTATTACGGCTGTACCTATTAGTCAATTTCGGCCGATTATTTTAAGTATCTTACGTGATAATTTAATTAAGCGTCCTTATCTGGGAATTAATTATATTAATTTAGCAAAGGCGGTTGGAATCGATAGTACTATTACCGGCAAGCTTGGGGCGTTGGTTTATCAAAATTCTGTAAAATTAAGTCCGGCAGCAGCAGCTGATTTAAAGTCCGGCGACATAATAGTTGCCGTTGAAGGACAGACCGTTAACGCCGATAATAATTTAACTGCCTTGGTTCAGCAGTATCAACCAGGGGACGAGTTAACTTTTGAAATAATTAGGGATAAAAAAACAATTGAGAAAAAAATAATTTTATCGGTTCAACCCGAGTAATAATTATTAAATCAAAATAAAAAAAATAGCGAGTCTGGTAATATCGATTCGCTATTTTTTTGTTTTGCTTGCTATTTCTCACGATCTAATAGTTTTGGGTTAGGGGAGTAGAGTTTATTTTTTATTTTCCAACTATCAACATATTGCCCTATACCTTTTTCTGTCAGTTTATTTTGAATCGTAGTCTTTTCTTGCGACCATTTTAATAAGCTTTCAAAATTAATCTTATATCTCCCTTGGACTATGATGTATTTAATTTGTTCAGATTTAATCGCTCGACGGATTGTTTTTTGGTCGATTCCAAATAGCCTGGCCGCCTCAGAAACAGAAACTCGAATTACGTTAGTCATATTTTAATATTATTACCCCGGTTGGTTTATTTAAACTAGACAAATATAGCCTAGGCTAGAAAATTAATGATAAGATCGGTGTGCGTTATTTATTAATTTGTCTAGAATAATGTAGACAAAATATAGTATAAGTATAGATTAATTCTAAAAAATAGGCAAATAGTCAATTTTAGAATAGAGCCATTTGTTTCAATGTATTAGGTCGAATGTTGATAAGTTTATTGGAATTTGCTATATTTCTATCTTAAGGGCGTTTAATCATTATATTTAGTCTTTTTTGACTTTATAACAATAAATAGTTATAATTTAATTCAATTGTGTAACACTTTTAACTTCTCTACGTCTACTTAAATGAATACTTTAAAATTTAAGGAAAAAATACTACTTTTAAGGTTGAAAAAGAAAGATCCTGACGCTTTTGCTCAGATTTATGACCTATACGTTACTCCTATCTATAGGTTTATTTATTTCAAGGTTTCGACCCATCAAGACGCTGAAGACTTAACTTCCGAGGTGTTTTTGCGGACTTGGAATTACATCGTTGAGAATGATGAGGAAATTTTTAACCTAAGAGCATTATTATATAGAACCGCCCGTAATTTAGTGATTGATTTATATCGAAAAAGGGCCAGGGTTGATTTAGTCAGAGAAGAGGAAGTATTACTGAATATAGAAGATGATCGGCAGCAGAGTCTGTTGTCCGAGATTGAAACCAGATCAGACATGAAAAATATTGAAATGTTTTTAAGGAAAATGAAGGATGAATATCGGGAAATAATCATCTTACGTTTTATAGAAGAATTTTCAATTGATGAAATATCAAAAATTTTAGATAAATCAAAAGGAGCGGTGAGGGTTTTAATCCATCGCGCGTTAAATGTTTTAAGGGACTTGATTCAAAAAAATGAAAAATAAAGATATAATAAAGTCGATTCAGGAATTAAAAAATATTTCTCCCCGTTCAGAGTGGCAATCTTTGAATAGGGATTTTTTATTACAAAAAATTACTGCCGATCAGCCGGTTTTAAAAGTTCAGTGGTTTAACTATCTTCAGTTTAGTATAAAAATATTTGGGCAAAAGTTATTTGAACCGGCAGTAGCCATGCTTTTAATGTTGGGGATATTTTCCGGAAGTAGTCTTATAGTAAATGCTGCTTTTTACAGCATGCCTGGTGATAATTTATATCGGCTTAAAATTGCCTTAGAGAATACGCACGTAGCAATTACTTCTAGTGAAGAAAAAAAAGTTGAATTAAAGATGGAATTTGCAAAGAATCGACTTGAGGAACTGGATAAGATTGTAAAACAGCCGGATGTTAATTCGGATGTAAAAAAAGAAATGATTAATATGGTAGTTAAGGAGTTCAAAAATAATGTAGTTTCAGTAAAAGATCATATTGAAAAAATAAATACTTCCCAACCTCAGTCAGTTGAGAATCGAGAAAAAACTTTACGGATGGCTTTGACGGTAAGCTCGCAAACAAATGAGTTGGCTCAATCATTAGATAAAAAATCTGAGGGTTTAACCGATGAGGAAAAGATTAATATGGGCGACGTTATGGCTGATGCGGTTGCGTCGGCGCAGGAAACGGTTTTATCGGCCAAGGGTTTGATTGGCGGCGAGGCGGCCAAAGATAGTCAGGGAGAGATTAAAGGCGAAGAATATACTATTCAAGATAATACTGTTCAACCTAATTCCGATGATTCCAGCTTAAATGATAGTAATGGCGATGATTCAGGTAGTGAGAAGATCGATGATACTGAATCCGAAACAACACAAGATATCATTCAATAAGATATCCCCAGCTTATTTTATATATTGTTGGGTAATAAACAGTTCATTCAAATTTCTTTAGGCTAATTAGGGTCAGCATCACTTTAATTAAAGTAAATAAAGGTCGTTTCCAACAGGAAGTTTACTTTCGGTTAGAGATTATTGGCGCTGGTGTCTTTTAAAAGATCGAATTTTGCTGAGGTCATATGGCTTAGAAAAATTCGCCTAACTAAATTAAATTTGAACGAACAAGAAAGGAAAAATTAAAAATGATTAAAAAATTTCTAACCTACAGTTTGGTAATTACGACTGTAGTTTGGTCAGTAGGCTTGCTAGCTATGCCATTGTCCGTAGTAGCAGCTGAGTCAGGTGATTTAATCAAGCTTCAATGCGCAACTGGAGCTGACGTTAACGATCCTTGCAAAGCTGTTTACTATTTGGGAGCTAATGCTAAGCGATATGTTTTTCCTAATGAAAAAACATATAAGTCTTGGTATAGTGATTTCTCAGGCGTCCAAATAGTTTCTTCTACCGAAATGAGTTCTTATATTATCGGCGGAAATGTTACTTATCGACCGGGCGTAAAAATGGTAAAAATCACTACTGATCCAAAAGTTTACGCTGTTGCTTCTGACGGAACTTTACGCTGGATAACTACAGCCGAAGTTGCTGAAGCAATCTATGGTGCTTCTTGGGCCGCAATGGTTGAAGATGTATCAGACGCATTTTTTGTCAACTATACTATTGGTAGCGACATTACTGCTGCTGCTGATTATGACAAAAATACTGAAACTGCTAATTCTTCCAGTATTAATGATGATAAGAATTTAGGCGGAAGTGCTTCATCTGGAACTGGTTTAACAGTTGCTTTAGCATCTGACACCCCAGCTTCTAGCGTAGCAGTAAATAATGCTGCTCGAGTTGCTTTCACTAAAATTAATTTAACCGCTTCTGCTGATGGTGATATCACTATCGATACTTGGTCAATCCAAAGAACTGGTTTAGGTCAAGACGGAGCTTTCTCTTCCATTGATATTATTGATGCCAGCACAATGTTGCCGATCAATGACAGTGGAAAAACTTTCACTTCTGAGCATAAAGCTAACTTTACTGAAGATTTAACTATTCCAGCCGGAACAACCAAATCGGTTATTTTAGCTGGTAATATGGCTGCTTCTTTAACTGCTTATGCTGGTGAAGCTCCAGCCTTAGCTTTAGCCGGATTAACCTTAAAAGGTGGCGCAGCTGTTTTAGGAACATTGCCAATTAGCGGCAACACCCAAACACTTAACGCTACTATCTCTATTGGTACTGCTACTGTCAGCCGTGGTGGCTACACCAACGCTACTGACACTACTTTGGAAGTAGGAAAGATTGGTTATACCTTCTTCTCTTTCAAAGTTGTTAACGGTTCAGTAGAAAAGGTTAAATTTAGCCAAGTTAAAGTTTATCAGATGGGTAGTGCTTCTTTGAGCACTGATTTAGCCAATATTAAGTTGTATGATGAAGGCGTTGAATTAGCCAACGGAGTTGTTTCCGGCAATTATGTCACTTTCACTTTCCCAGAAATTGAACTTGACAAGGGCCGAACCAAACAGTTCCAAGTTAAGGCTGATGTCGTCTCCGGTTCTGCTCGGGTAGTTGAATTAAGTATCTACCGAACAACTGATTTATTGGTTAAAGGTGTAACTTATGGTTACAACATTACTCCTTCATATACTGGTACAGGTGCCGGTGGTACTACTAGCCCAGTATTGCAGGATAATGAATTTACTATTTCTGCCGGCACTTTAAGGGTTGGACGATCCAACACTGTTGCCGCTGGAAATATCACTATTGGTAATGATCAAGTTTTAGGCGCTTTCGAATTTGAAGCTAAGGGTGAGCCAGTAATTATTAGCGCTTTGACTTTGACCGTTGTATCTTCTACTGCTTCCGCTACTATTGTTGAAGATGCCTTAGGCGCAGTTAAATTAGTTGATGAAAATGGCGTAGCCGTTGCTGGTCCTACTGACGTTACCAATAATGCTTTAACCGTCGCTTTCACTGATACTTTCACTGTCCCAACTGGTCTTCATACTTATAAAGTAGTTGGTAACTTATCGACTTCTGGTGGTTGGACTAATAGTAATACTATTTATGTCAAAATTAACACCCCAGCTTCCGCTATTACCGCTAAAGGTGATACAACCGGTTTGACAATCACTGCAACCCCAGGTTCAGATACTACTGCTTCTACTCAAACTATCAAAACTGCTGCTTTGTCCATCAATAAAAATTCAACTCCAACCGACAAGACCGTTATCACTAATTCTACCGGTACTTTGATTGGTAGTTGGACTTTTGATGCTTCTAACTCCGGTGAAGATATTCGAGTTACATCGATTGCAGTTAGAGCATCTACTACTGGTAAGTTGAACACCCTAACCTTAAAGGACGGTACAACCGCTTTAAGTCCGATTAATGACAATCCAGCTTCATCAAATGATGCCAGCACTACTTCTACTTTTGCTTTGTCTGAACCAATTATTATTACTAAAGGCACTTCTAAGACTATTAACCTTTATGCTAATGTTGGATCCAGTGCTTTAGCTGGTGAAGTAGATTCTTGGGGTTTAACTGACACTGCTACTACTAGCAATGCCTCAGTAACCGCTTATGGTGTTACTACTAATAATGAAGCTACTATTACTTTAACTTCCCACGACGGTGCTGCTGTCACTATCGCTGCTGCCGGAACATTGACTATTAATACCGACTCTTCATCTAATCCATCCAGATTAGTTGTAGCTAATACAACTGGTGAAGTTTTAGCCGATGTTAGGTTAAAAGCCACTAATGAAGATGTTGATATTACCAAGCTTACCGTTAGAGTTGCTGATGGTGCATTAACTAGCACTGGTGCTGGTGACTACACTCAATTAAGCAAGGTTTACTTGAAGTTAGACGGTAGCATTGTTGGTAATGCTGATGGTTATACTCTTGCCGCCGCTACCAAAGAAATTAACTTTGAAAGAGGCGTCTTGACTGTTCCAGCTGGTTCAACCGGTAAGAAATTAAGTATTTTAGGCGATATCGTTGAAATTGGCACTAATCAACCTGGTACTGACAATGTTGATATCAAGGTTGGTTTATCTGGTGCTAACGGCTTTACCGCTTATGGTAACGGTTCTAATGGTTCTGTTACCCCAACTTATACTGCTTCAACCGGTTCAGCAGTGATTATTCATAGTGCAGTACCTCAGGTTCTTGTCAAAACTCCAACTGGTAAGTTAGGTGCAACTTCTAAATTGCATACTGTTGAAATTACCGCAGTCGGCGGCCCGATTGGTATCTACAAGTTAGTTTATCAATTGAGCTCATCAGCTTCTGTTAGAGCAACAAATCTATATATTACATTAGATTCATGCTCTGGTGGATGTGGTGGTATCTCTTCTGGCAGTCAATTAGCTGCTACCGATGCTGCTTTAACTTACATGATTGATGGAATTGAACTTTCCGAGCACGTGGTAGTTGCTACTCAATCTCATGGAAAGAGCTATCTAGGAATTGGCGAAGGCTCCATTGCAGTTATTAGTTTAAGTGCTACTGTTGCTTTAACAACAAATGCTGACACTATTTCAACCAGCATTTTAGGCGACACAGCTACTACAACTAATGATACTTCTGGTGATCCAGCAGCTGCATTTGGTACAACTGCTAATTCTCAACAAGGCAACTTTGTTTGGTCGCCTTTGAATGATGATGATAGTCAGGCTGCTACTTCCTTGACAACAAAACAGTGGTATAATGGTTATTATGTCAGTGGTCTTGGATCAACGACAACCACTACCCCTGTTACTGTTGGCGAATAGTTAGTTATTACAGATTCAGATATTTCAAGAGTCCCGCTTTAGCGGGACTCTTGATTTTTTAGGCCTTTGATTCTATAATTAGACTGTTAATTCATCATCTAATTTAATATGGAAAATAAGAAAAAAACTATTATTATAATATTTACTGTAATTGTCGCTGCCGTCGCTGTTTTAGCCTTATTATTTTATTATCAGCAGCAGGGGTTAATAAAAATTTTCCCCACTACTCAGGAGCTGGAATTTAACCGTCAAGTTAAAGAAGCATTAATTATAGACCAAGAAAAATTTAAAATGGCTGATGGTGTAGATCAAGTGATGTTGCAAAATAAAATTGATGAGCTAATTGCTCAGAAGGATGTAGTATTATCGGATACTCACAATGCGGTTACCTGGTATAAATTCGCTCAGATGAAGGAGTTTTTAAATGACCACCAGGGGGCAGCCCAGGCCTGGGAAATTTCTTATAATTTAAAGCCGAATGATTTTAGAACCTCTTCTAATTTGGGTAATATTTATCAGTATTTTATTAAAGATTTTGAAAAAGCGGAGTTTTACTATCTAAAATCATTGGAAGTCAAAATTGATATGGCCTCAGCTTATCATGGTTTAATGGACCTGTATCAATTTAATATGCCGGAAAAGTCTGAAAAATTTGAACCGTTGGTTTTACGAGCAGTTGCCAATGATTCGCTTAATGCGGCGGCGTATTATGTTAACTTGGTTGATTTTTTCTTGTCGAGTAAATATTATAATTTAAATAAGGCTCAAGAATATTTTAGTAAAACTCGTGATCTTGATCCTGAACGTGCCGCTTTGGTTATCCAAAATTATCCAGAATTAAATAATTAATTTATGTCAAAAGTTTTAGAAAAAATTTGTCTTGCCGTAATATTTGTTGGCATTATTTTTACTTTATTTTTACCGTTGGCGATTAATAGCAGTTTCTTGTTTCCTTTTATTTTTACTAAAGTAGTCATATTTAGGATTGTGGTTGCGGTTATGCTACTTGCTTATTTATTTTTAGTATATTTAAATACCGGTTATCGGCCAAAAATAAATTTTGTTTTACTCTCAATCATCATTTTTATAGTTGGGATTTTTATTTCCTCATTGGTCGGGCTAGATTTTAATCTTAGTTTTTGGGGTGACATCGAAAGAGGTGAGGGGCTAATTTTGTGGCTGCACTTATTAATTTATTTTGTGATTTTAACTAGCGTCTTAAATCGAAAGACTTGGTTTTACCTGATTAATTTTTCGTTAGTCGCTAGCTTGTTATTGGCTTTATTCGCTATCGGTCAACGGTTTGAGGCCTCTTTTTTGGTTAATGACGGCGGAGAAAGAATTGGTGCCACTATCGGCAATGCCGCCTTTTTGGCGGTTTATATGATGTTTCAGATGGCGTTTGCCGCTTATTTAATGCTAGTATCTAAATCTAAAACATTGCGAGGGTGTTATTTATGCTTGCTACTTATTTTCGGTTATGTGGTCATTGAAACTAAGACTCGGGGCGCATTTTTAGGTTTATTGGCAGGATTTTTCGTTGCCGGCGGGCTGGTGTTGTATAAGTTTAAAAGTAAAGTTGTTAAGATAAGTATCGGTGTGATTTGTCTATTAGTTTTATTAGGTGGGTCATTTATTTATATTAATAAAAATTCCTCTTGGGTAAAAAATAATGCT
>Ga0066639_10005918_pt1 | contig 10249 bp, 8 predicted proteins | sample CryGeyCG2114_010_2_FD_59504 | JGI IMG/M metagenome (GOLD analysis project Ga0066639, IMG submission 59504) | Groundwater microbial communities from aquifer - Crystal Geyser CG10_big_fil_rev_8/21/14_0.10 | ecosystem: Environmental > Aquatic > Deep subsurface > Groundwater | place: USA: Utah... | reverse complement strand
GGGGCTAGGAGGAAGCCCAATAACTTTGGCCGCTGGTAAGCAGGACGTTAAGCACAATTCTGAAACTATAAGCCAGTGATTGATTATACTATCAGAGACTTGATATTTGTCAAGGCAATAAAACAAAATTTTTAAGAGTAGGGGGACGAATGATTTATCCCGCACCACTTTTGCGTTGGCAAAAGTGGTGCGGGATTTACGTCTCCCCTAAAGGTTCGCCGCAAGCCAGGCACCTGCCTGTATTTGCCTCATGGGGCCAAAGCCCAGTAAGACAACGTGGGCAGGGAATGAAATGGTCACTCTGCCCAGCTGGTGGTTTATCACTGGCTATTTTTTTACATTTGGACATTACTCTGTCACCAATTATTGTTGGCTCAGGCCAAGGAATTCCAGCTTGATTATATGAAAGCGGGATGTTGGGAAAAATATTCGGGAACCGCTCTATTAAGATGCTGGGAATGTTACCTTTGTCTATGGCCTTTAAAGCAGTCCTTAATGCCTTAAGTGAAATCCCCCTCAACATTTCTCTGGTGATAGAAAGATCATGGCTTTTAGCCAACGCGCAAATCTGGCGACAAATTGCATCGGTGTTTTCTTTTTTCAACGTACCTCCTTGGTCGTAAAAACGACCTGGTATAACAAATCAATTTATATATCAATGAACCGATTATTATACATGAATCTCCAGTTTTGTCAAACATCCTTGACCTTATTTTTATAATAGCGTAAAGTTAAAAATAATCAAAGAAAGGCGGTTTTTTGTTTTCAGATATATTTCTAGGAAAAGCGGTTTATATGAATAAATATCTGGTCGCCCTGAGTTACTTGGATAACTTAGGGCCGGTTACCCTGCAAAAAATATTGGAACATTTAGGGCCGGAGGCGGTATGGCTGGCCTCTTTTTCTGATTTTAAAAAAATCGGCCTAAACGAAAAAATTGCTGAATCAATTATTAACCAAAGAAAAATAATTGATCCTGATAAAATAGTTAACCAGCTGGCCAAGGAAAAAATAGAGGTCTTATCCATTTTTGACGATGGTTATCCAAAACTGTTGAAAGAAATTTATGCCCCGCCGGTTGTTATTTATTTCCGGGGCAATGCGGAAATTTTGAGCCGGCCGGTAGCTCTGGCGGTAGTCGGTTCCAGAAAAATCTCGTCTTACGGCCGTCAGGTTATGCCCGATTTATTAATTAAGGTGATTAACCGGGAGGTGGTGATAATCTCCGGCCTGGCGCTGGGCGTTGATGCTCTGGCCCATCAGCTGGCATTGGAGTTTGGCGGAAAAACCGTGGCCGTATTGGGCTCGGGACTGGCCTGGGACTACTTCCATCCCAAAACCAACAGATATTTAGCCGAAAAAATCTTGAGCAGCGGCGGAACAATTATTTCGGAATTCGCGCCTTTTGTCACTGCCCAGCCTTTTAACTTTCCCCGCCGCAACCGCATCATTTCCGGCCTGGCTGGGGCCACCTTGATTATTGAAGCTTCGGCAAAATCGGGCGCGCTGATAACGGCCGGCTACGCTGTAGAGCAGAATCGCGAAGTATTGGTGGTGCCGGGCAATATTCACCAAACGAATTCCCAGGGCAGCAACGAACTGATAAAAAAGGGGGCAAAAATGGTCACTGCACCGTCCGATATTCTGGAAGCTTTGAATATCCCCCAAATTGACGAACCCAAGCAGGCCATTGACTACCATTCAGCTTTAGCAGAAGAAAAAATTCTTTTAAAAATAATTTCCAGCTCGCCCATGCACATTGACAAAATAATAGAAAATTGTACCCTAGAAACATCCGTCATTAATTCTTGGCTGGTGCAAATGGAACTAAAAGGCTGGGTCAAAAACCTAGGCGGGCAGAATTACATTAAGATATGATCAAAAACGACTTTGAAAAATATTACCTAGCCATAAAATACTTGGAAGGTATTTCCAATATCACGAAAAAAAATTACGTTTTGAAAAAAGACGACCGTTCTTTTTTCATCAACCGCCTGCGCTATCTGCTAAAACTTTTAAACAACCCGCACCGGGGATTCAGGTTTATTCATGTAGCCGGGACGGCCGGCAAGGGCAGCACCGTCAACATGATCCATGAAATTTTAACTGCGGCCGGCCATAAAGTCGGTTCTTATTTTTCTCCCCACCCCACCACGTCCATAGAAAGAATCAAGGTAAACGATCATTTCATTGCGCCTAATGACTTTGCCAAACTGATAGAAAGCATTAAACCGGCGCTCAAGCAATGCGTGCTCAAAGGCCCTGATGGCCACCCTTCTTATTTTGAAGTCTTTCTGGCCCTGGCGTTTTTGTATTTTAAGAAAACCCGCTGTCAATATGTTATTTTGGAAGCCGGTTTAGGCGGCCGGCACGATGCCACTAATATCATAGAAAAACCGCTGTTAAACATTATTACCAACATCCATTATGATCATCAGGATGTTCTGGGCGGATCGTTAAAAGAAATCGCCAGCGATAAGGCCGGCATTATTAAACCCGGAGCCACCGTTATTACGGCCGAAGCTCGCCTGCCGCTGATAAAAATATTTCGTCAAACCTGCCGCCGAGTCAAAGCCGAATTTATCCAGTTAAAAACAGCTGGGCCAGATAGTAACAGGGCCTTGGCACAACAGGCGGCCATAATTTTAAAGATTAAAGAAAGATTTATCGCCCAAGGTCTTAAACGGGCCAAACTGCCCTGCCGCTTTGAAATAATTCAGGCTAAACCCTTGACTATTCTGGACGGCGCTCATAATCCGGTTAAAATGTCCATGGTGGCTAAAAACTTAAGCCGGCTGAAATACCAAAAATTGATTTTGCTGTTAGGCATGGCCGCTAATAAAGACCATCAAAAAACTCTATCGGCCATCGCTCCCTTAGCCGATCAGATTATTCTGACCAGATTTTTGAATCCTAACCGCAAAACAGCCGATTTAAGAAAACTCCAACAAATCTGCGCAAAATATAAGATTCCGGTAAAAGTTTTTTTGGATCCATGGCAGGCCTTGGCTTTTGGTCAAAAAATTCAGCAAGCTGGTGATTGCCTTTTAATAACCGGCTCATTCTTTTTAACGGGCGAACTTAGGACCAACTGGGTCACGGAAAACGAAATATTAAACAAAAGAATTTAAGGCGCCGGCAGAATTTTTTCTTGACACGCCGTCTCTCTGATCTGGTCAACTAACAATGTCCTGGGTCAGGGCTTCATGGTAAATCTGCACCATTGACATAAGTCCATAGGTAGTGTGGTGAATCCCAATTTCTTGACAAGACAAAGCGATTAATGTTATCTTCAACAGCAAATAATAATATGGCAAAAAACTTAATCATCGTTGAATCACCGACCAAGGCAAAAACAATTTCAAAATTTTTAGATCGCTCCTATAAAATCGAGTCGTCTTATGGTCATGTGCGCGATCTGCCTAAAAGCCAAATGGGCGTGGATATTGCCAAAAATTTTGAGCCGCATTACATCATACCGGTTAAAGCCCGCCAAAAGGCCAATGAACTGAAAAAGTTGGCCCAAAAATCAACCGCCATCTACTATGCCACTGACGAGGACCGCGAAGGCGAAGCCATTGCCTGGCATTTGGATGTTATTTTCGGACATCCTAAAAATACCAAGAGGATTGCCTTTCACGAAATCACCAAAGAGGCCGTTTTGGCAGCTTTGCAGCATCCCCGCCTGATTGATGAACATCTGGTTGACGCCCAACAGGCCAGGAGAATTCTGGACCGCCTGGTTGGCTATGAGCTTTCGCCGCTGTTATGGAAAAAAGTGGCTAAGGGACTTTCGGCCGGCCGGGTTCAATCGGTGGCCCTGCGTTTGATTGTTGAACGGGAGCGGGAAATTGCCACTTTTAAAACGCAGGAATACTGGACAGTTGAAGCGATCTTCCAAAAAGCCGGGCAAAATTTCTTGGCTAAATTGGGCCAAACGCCGGAAAAAAAACTGGGCAAATTTGACATTGAAAACGAAACACAGGCCAAAGAGATAATTAAAAATCTTGACGGTCAAGACTACCGCGTGCTTAAGGTTGAGGAAAAAGAAGCAACCAGATCCCCTCACGCCCCTTTTACCACTTCCACGCTGCAGCAACAAGCCAACCGGCAACTGGGCTATTCGGCTAAACAAACCATGATGCTGGCCCAGCAACTATACGAAGGCATTGAACTGGGTTCAGCGGGCGCCGTCGGCTTAATCACCTATATGAGAACCGATTCAATGAATTTATCCGACAAATTTTTGAATGAAAGCGCCGATTTAATTAAAAATGAATTTGGCGCCAGTTATTATAACGGCAAAAAATTCTATAAAACCAAAGCTAAATCGGCTCAAGAGGCCCACGAAGCCATCAGGCCGACTGAAGTCGTTCAAACCCCTGAAGAAGTCAGGCCGTATCTGAATCCCAGACAATTCAAACTTTACGATTTGATTTGGAAGCGCGCCGTTGCTTCCCAGATGGCCGAGGCAAAAATAAAAAATACCATCGTTGACATTACCAACGCCAACAACTATATTTTTCGCGCCAACGGTTCGGTCATTGCCTTTGACGGCTTTTTAAAAATAATTCCGAACGGCACCGACGAAAACATTTTACCCCAGCTGCAAAATGATGAACAGCTTAATTTGGACAAAATTGAACCAATGCAACATTTTACCAAACCGCCGGGACGCTATTCCGAAGCCGGCTTAGTCAAGGCCCTGGAAGAATACGGCATTGGCCGGCCTTCCACCTATGCGCCCACCATTACCACCATTATCGCCAGAAAATATGCGGATAAAGAGGAAAATAAACTCAAGCCGACCGATATCGGAATGGTGGTTAACGATTTACTGGTTGAGCATTTCCCAAAAATTGTGGACTACGAATTTACGGCCAAACTGGAAGAAGACCTGGATGATATTGCCAATGGAACAAAAGACTGGCGGCCGATAATTAAAAATTTTTACGAACCATTTAAAAAAAATCTTATGCAAAAAGAAGCTGTCCTTTCTAAAAAAGATCTGACCGAAGAACAAACCGATGAAGTTTGCGAAAAATGCCAGAGCCCAATGGTCATTAAACTGGGCCGTTACGGCAAATTTCTGGCTTGCAGCGGCTACCCAAACTGCAAAAACACCAAACCGATAAATGGTCAGGGCGAGGTGGAAGCGCCGGAGCTGACCGATGAAAAATGCGAAAAATGCGGCAAGCCCATGGTGATAAAAAACGGCCGTTACGGCAAATTTCTGGCTTGCAGCGGCTATCCTGCCTGCAAAAATATCAAAAACAAAGAGGAGAAAACCGGCGTCAACTGTCCCGACTGCGGTTTGGGAGAAATCGTGGCCAAACGCAGCCGCCGCGGCAAAACTTTTTACTCCTGCAACAGATACCCCGACTGCAAATACGCTTTATGGAGCAAACCCAACGGCGAAAAATGCCCCCAATGCGATTCGCTCCTGGTCTTTGCCGCAGGCAACAAAATTAAGTGCTCAAATAAAGAATGCTCATTTGAAAAGGTTGAGGCAAGTGACAGCAATAATTAACACCGACGCGCGTCTGATCTACAATAAATCTGCTTAAAACTTAATTATTATTCAAAAACGAGACTAGGGTTAGTCTCGTTTTGTTGTAAGTGATAGCAACTCTAATTGCTATCTTTGATTAACCTCCTTTGAAAAATTCAATGGTGCGGTTAATCTGTCAAATAATTGGCGAACTTGTTGATTATCTCCTGCCGCCTGCTTGGCTTGAATTATAAGTGCGGCGACTGTCTCACGGCTGATTTTTACCCCATTGCCGGCAAAAAATTCTTCTTTGTTTTTCAGCAGAAAATCCAAAGTTGCCGTTGCCAAAACAATAGGGACTAAACAAAATCTGCGAATCCCGATCTCCTCCACCGGCAAACATTCTACGTAACGACATGCCGCTCCCAGCCGCTGAAAAGTATAATGAACGAGCGGGATAATTCTGTAAAAATCTCCGACTTTCTCCGGACAGAAAGCCGGGGGAATGAAGAAACGCCCTTCTTGACGGTCTTTGAAATAATCTTTTATTATGTTGATCAGCTGCAAGCTATCGGCAAAATCCAGTTCTAATGACCGCAGGTGGCACAGTATTTCGTCGTCAATATAGGCTGAATGGCTAGCGAATAAAGAAGTGAGCATCTCGCCAACTATGCCGGCCGCCGTATGACAATAGTCGGTCAACTGCCACAAACTAATCAGATGAAGCTGATTATCGGCATCATACCGCTCCACCCACCCTTTTATCTCCTCAATAAAACGAAGGACGTGATTGGTAATAATCTGGCGATGTTCAGGCGATAGCTTGTTTAACTCCCCAATAATAAAAGGAGTTTCGCGCAAAACTTCCAGATCGGCTGGATTCTTCACCCACTGTTCGTTCGGTAAAAGATTAACAAACTCAATCGGCGATTCTGAATGTTGAATAACTGCCGCCAATCTGCTCAATAGCATAAGGCGAGTTTCTTTTGACCAGTGAGCCGCGTCTTCAATTGTATCGGCAATGCGAAAAAGAAGATAACTTATCATCACTGCCCAGCGCAAAGGGACATCCAGTAAAGGAATGGTCGGAGCAAATGTCCGAGATACTTCACCAAGCAACAATTCTAATTTTTCTTTTTCAGTCATGAATTCCTCCAAAATTGTGAAATGAGTTTTTTTCTATTTAAAAAATAATACAATAAATATATAAATCAGTCAATCATTTTGCAAAACGGGTAAAAGATATTATACCCTTTATTTCTTAATTGATTTAAGTTACACTAATAACTGCAGCCACTTATTCTATGGTAAACATTCAAGAAATAATTGAAATCATCAAAAAAACGCAGCCCAATGCCGATATCGGCGTTATTAAAAAAGCTTATGAATTTGCGGCCATCGCTCATGCCGGTCAAAAACGTCTTTCCGGCGACGATTATATTCAGCATACTTTAGCCACCGCTCTAAGACTGGCAATAATGGAAATGGACATGCCAACCATTGCCGCCGGTATGTTGCATGATGTGCCGGAAAACACCAACTACACTCTGGCCGATATAAAAAACGAGTTCAGCAAAGAAATTGCCAAACTGGTGGAAGGCGTAACTAAAGTCAGTACGTTAAAATATCGCGGCGTGGAACGCTATGCCGAGAATCTGCGTAAAATGCTTTTGGCCATGACAGAAGATATCAGGACGATTATCATTAAATTTGCCGACCGCATTCATAATCTGGAGACTCTCAAGTATAACCGTCCGGACAAAATAAAGCGTATTGCTCAAGAAACTTTGGAAATCTATGCGCCCATTGCCAACCGCTTGAGCATGGGAGAAATCAAGGGCCAATTGGAAGATCTGGCGTTCCCTTATGTCTACCCGACGGAATACGAGTGGGTTAAGCAGCTGGCAGAAAACCGGCTCAAAATAGAAAAAAAATATATTAATAAGGTAATCAAGATCATCCAAAAAGAGCTGGTGGAAAACGAAATCCCCTCCGTTTCCATACATGGGCGCATCAAACACATGTATTCTTTGTATAAAAAACTGTTGGAAAAGGATCGGGACATAAACAAAGTTTATGATCTTATTGCCATTCGCGTTATTACTAAGGATGTGGCCGACTGTTATAAAGTTCTGGGGCTAATCCATAGAAAGTGGGTGCCGCTTAAGGGCCGGATTAAAGATTACATTGCCCAGCCCAAACCCAACGGTTACCGCTCTATCCATACTACCGTCTTTGCCGAACGGGGCAAAATTGTTGAATTTCAAATCCGTGATCAGGAAATGCACGAAATCGCCGAGTTTGGCATTGCCGCTCACTGGCATTACGATGAACGAGGCGGCAAACTGTCACAAGACAAAACCGCCTGGCTAAAACAACTGATGGAAATACAAAAAAATATCGCCGATAACACCGAATACCTTTCTAAGGTCAAGCTGGACATTTTCCAAAACAGAATTTTTGTTTTTACCCCCAATGGCGATGTTATCGACCTGCCGGAAAAAGCCACGCCCATTGATTTTGCCTATCATATCCACACCAATATCGGCGATCAATGCATCGGGGCCATTGTCAATGAAAATATGGTACCTTTAAACAGCGAACTTAGATCAGGCGATGTGGTGGAAATTTTGGTCAACAAAAACCGCAAAAAGCCCAATGAGGATTGGCTGCAATTTGTTAAGACAGACCAAGCCAGAGAAAAAATCAGACAATCATTAAAAAAATCTGCTAAAAGCAGATGGAGTAATCTTTTAAAAAACAATTAACAAAATTGTCTGGCCATCATCTCATTTTACTGACGAGCGATTTTATTCACCAAATTATTTAATTCCTCCAAAGAATAAAACTCAATATTTATCTGGCCAGTGGCGCCTCTTTTTGTTATAGAAACCTTGGTGCCTAAAGATTGCTGTAAGCGATCCTCTTTATCTTTGAGCTCTAGGTCTTTTTGGGCGGTGCGAAAATGAGTTTTGACCTTAATCTTTTTAACCTCCCCTTCCGACTGCCTCACCGTTAGATCATTCTTGATGATCTTTTCAAAAATTTTAATTCTCTCTGATTCTGATTCGGCCGACAAAACCGCCTTGGCATGGCCGGTGGTAATTCGCCTGTCTCTTAATGCCTGCTGAATTACTTCCGGCAACTCTAATAATCTAAGGGTATTGGCTATGGTCGCCCGGTTTTTGCCGACTTTCTCGGCCACGGCCTCCTGGGTTAGACCGAACTCCTCAATCAACTTAAAATAGGCCTGCGCCTCCTCTATGGGATTAAGGTTGGTGCGCTGGATATTTTCAATCAGGGAAAGTTCCAACTTTTCTAAATCTTCCGCTATTCTTACCAAACACGGCACGGTAGTCAATTCTAAAATTTTGGCCGCCCGCAAACGCCTTTCGCCGGCAATCAACTGGTAGCTGGCACTGGTCTTTTGAGTAACGATTAACGGCTGAAGAATGCCGTGTTTTTTAATGGAGTTGACTAAATCCTCCTGATCGCCGTAATCAAAATTCTGACGCGGTTGCCAAGGATTGGCTTCTATTTGCGATAAAGGTATCTGCCGGACTTTTTCCGCTGTATCGTCAATAATAACATTACTGCTCTCGCGATAATCTTTAGCGTTCCGGTTGGGAATAAGAGAACTTAATCCCCTGCCTAATATGCCGTTGGCCATATGAGTGATGAATATGTAATTGGTAATCGGTAACTGGTAATCAGTAATCAGTAATTGGTAATTGGTACATAAGTAAAAACTACCTTGACCTGCCGCTCAAAACAATTTCTTGAGCCAGCTTTTGATAAGCGCGGCCGCCCCTGGAATGGGGATCGTATTCTAATATAGATTTGCCATAAGACGGGGCTTCGGCCAAGCGAATGTTGCGCGGAATAATGGACCGGAAAATTCGCCGCGGAAAATATTGGTACAACTCGTTAAAAACTGCTTCCGCCAGCCGGTTGCGGCCGTCATACATTGTTAAGACTGCGCCTAAAATGTTAACATCGGGCTTCAAGTTGCTTTGAATCAAACTGATGGTATGCAACAACTGGCTCACTCCTTCCAAAGCAAAGTATTCACACTGCACCGGGATCAAAATTTCGGTCGAGGCCACCATGCTGTTCAAAGTTAACAGTCCCAACGAGGGAGGGCTGTCAATCAGAATGTAATCATAGTCGTCCGCGATTCTATGCAAATTATCGTAAAGCAGGAATTCCCGGCGCGGCAGATTGACCAGCTCTACGTTGGCGCCGGCTAAATTCAAATTGGCTGGAGCCACATAGAGTTTAGGCAGACTGGTCGGCAAAATCACCTCTTCAATATTTGTTGATTCGTTGACCAAAACATCGTATATGCCTTTGGTCAAAGCTTGGTAAGCCAGACCCAAACCGGAAGAAGCATTACCTTGGGGGTCGGTATCAATAAGCAAAACATTATAGCCAAAGGCCGAAAGATAAGCGGCTAAATTAATGGCAGTGGTGGTTTTGCCCACCCCGCCTTTTTGATTGATGATGGAAATGACTCTGGCCATGATTGATTTTATTGAGCCCGATGCTTCGGCTGGCTGTTTAACTTTTTAGTGTATTACTTAACTGATTGACTCTACTATTATACTTAAAAAGCGGCTAAGAATCAACTGTTTTACATTGACAAAATGTCCATTATTTATTAATATATCAAAAGTAACAAGGCCGATGTGGTGGAACTGGTAGACACGCAGGTCTCAAAAACCTGTGGGGGCAACCTCATGACGGTTCGACTCCGTC
>Ga0066639_10005916_pt1 | contig 10250 bp, 9 predicted proteins | sample CryGeyCG2114_010_2_FD_59504 | JGI IMG/M metagenome (GOLD analysis project Ga0066639, IMG submission 59504) | Groundwater microbial communities from aquifer - Crystal Geyser CG10_big_fil_rev_8/21/14_0.10 | ecosystem: Environmental > Aquatic > Deep subsurface > Groundwater | place: USA: Utah... | reverse complement strand
GAGGGTATGGCGGCGTCGAGGGTTGAGCCCTTGGCTCAAGTGTATGGAGAATATGCGCGAGTGGTGCCTCGAGCACCGCTCCTGACCCGCTGACGCGGATCACGACTTAGGGCGGGGTGGACGACTAGTCCATCCCGCCCAATCTGTTTTTTACGGCCAAAAGTACTCCATATCCGAACGCCCCACTCCCTGGGGCGTTCGAGCGAAAGCACTTTTTTGATTACAAAATAAGGAAGGGGCGGCGACCATTGGTCGCCGCCCCAGTACGGACTTTGAATCGCGGAAAGCGGGACTATTCCCCTGGCGGCGGTAGCTTGAAGTCTTTCCCGCCATGGTGGAAGATCGTTACCCGCTCGCCCTCCCGGACCTCGCCGACAAGCATTGCCTGGTGGCCAGCCAGTTCGGCGACCTTGATCGTCCGCTCGACCTCTCTTTTCGGCACGAAGACGTAGTAGCCCATGCCGCAGTTGAAGGTCGTGAGCATGTCGTAGTGGCTGACGCCGAGGATCTCGTTGATGTAAGCGAAGATCGGCGGCTGCTCGGTGATCCGCGGCCAGGTATGGACGTAGTAGGTGAAGGGTCGCTTGTCATAGGCGAGCTTGGCAACGCCGTCGCCGGTTCCTGGTAGTAAGGCGTGGACCTCGACGCCGATCGCCAGTAGGGAGCGGATGAAGGAGCTGTAGGACGGCGTCGGCGTGAGTATGGCTTCCCCGAACGTCTGGCCGTTGGGCATCTTGGTGAAGAACTTGTCCGGGAGCTCAAGGCCCCGCTTGGTGAGGAGCGAGGTACCGTTCGAGTGGACGCCGTTGGCAAAGACCCCGACGATTTGGTCGCCAGCGCGGAGGCTCTCCCCAGTGATCAGCCGGCTGGACGGTTGGACGAGTCCGGTGATGTGGATCGTCATCGTCGGCGCATCAACGACCGGCTCGGTCGAATGGATCAGGTACTTATAGGCCGGCGTCTCACCGGAGCCGAGGGCAATGCCCTCCCCGTTGCAGATCACCTCGATGCCACGGGCGAAATCCTGGCTCCGCCCGAGATCACTGAACCACTCGCTCGTGCCGGCGGCGATCTCGTCTGACATCAGGAAGGGATCCGCGCCCTGGGCGATGTTGTCGTTGATCCCCATCATCATCAGATCTTGGGCGATGTTGTCGTAGCGGGAGCCGCCGGCCGGATCGTGCATATACATCCACTCGGCCAGCCAGTTCTTATTGCCCAACCCCTCGATCGTGAGTACCAGGCGGTGCGGCTCTGGCCCCCGATACTCGATGATTGCGCCGTGCGAGTGGGGGGCGTCGATGAGAAAGACGCCCTTGCGGTTGGGGTTGGTCCGGGTTGAACGCCCAACCGCCACCATCATGTCCTTGAACGCCTGAAGCTTCCTGTAGTCAACGCCGCCTTCTTCGGCATAGGTGCTAGACAAAGTTGTCTCCTCTCAATCGGTGATAACGGCTGTTTATTATATATCAGAGATAAGATAGTAAGGCAATGGCCTTCTATTTTCAACGGCTCACCTCTTGAGCCATTAACCTAGTTTGTTCCGTTCGAGGAGATCCTTCTAATTCGCCGAAAGGCGAAGAGAAGCTAAGAGGGCGGAAGCCTTCTTAAGCGAGGGTCGGAACAAACTCCTGTGGATATCTTTTAAATTTTCGCTACCTTAAACTTTCAAAAACTTGCGAAACAAACCTTAAAAATCGATTTCAACCTGTTAAATTAGTCCCCCTCTTGACAACAGGAAAGCCCCCTCTGATAATAGATGTGTAACCTGATTACAGGTTAAATAAAACATTTTGTTGGTCCTCAAGATAGGATCAAACAAAGATGAAAGGAGGTGATTTAAATGGCATATTCAGTCCAATCCAAGAAAACTGGAGAGACCTATTATCTCCACTCAAAAGATGTTACATTGCGTGGTGGTCGCAAGCAGACCATCTACTACTTTGCTCGAGCCCAGAAAGAAGGAGTAATGGACGAATTACCAGCAGGAATGGTGGTGATGGAAAACTCACGCACCGGTCTTCCAATGTTAAAGAAGGGCTAAATTAGAACAAAAGTAACAAAGACAAGAAAGCTCGCCTCGAGAGGTTGAGTTTTCTTGTTATGTAAGCTATATAAACAGTGCAAGAGTTGACCCCCACACCAAAGTTAGTTTGGCCAGGTCTATTACATTGGGTGATATGCGCATTGGTGTGGGGGTTGATTCTTCTACAATAATTTAGTAAATTAAAAGATAGACTTAATTAATTTATTATGAAACGTTCCGAGCTGTTTTTTACTTCTATCAAAATCCCAGTTGACATTGCCATGATTGTGGCGGCGTTTATCGTTGCCTATTGGCTCCGGACTTCTTTTGAATTTATTCCTGTTGTTTATGTTGATCCCTTGCGCGTTTATTTGAAATTCGTGCTCGTTACTTTACCAATTTGGTTTATTGTTTTTGTGTTTGCGGGCCTTTATACTACCAGGGACATAAGACGTTTAGAAGAGTTCGGTAAAATTTTTGTCGCCTCTTCAGCGGCAGTGGCAATTGTTATGGCCTGGATCTTTTTGACCAGGACCATGTTCTTTTCAAGATTGATAATTATCTACGTTTGGTTTATTGCCATAATTTTTGTTACCTTCGGCCGGGCTCTGATTCTTGCAATCCAGCGCTTACTTTACGCTTTTGGAGTTGGCGTTCATCGAGTAATTGTTTTGGCGGGAAATTCCTCTTCGCAATTTATTGTCTCTGAAATTAGGAAAAATAGCTCTCTTGGCTACCGGCTAGTTAAAATTATTGACGAAAGCGGCATTGAAAGACTCGGAAAAATTTTTGAACGCAACCCGGCAGATGAAGTAATTATTGCCGATACTCACTTACCGCAATCAAAAGTTTCTGAAGTTTTGGAATTTTGCCGGGCTAACAGAATCGGTTTTAAAATGACACCCGATATCTTCTTGGTCAGATCTTCTCATGTCGATATCCAAACTTTGGCCGGTGTGCCGATTATGGAGTTTAAACGGACACCGCTTGATGGTTGGGGAAGAATTATCAAGAGATCAATGGATCTACTTTTCGCTTCGATATTAATTATTATTTTTTCGCCGCTGATGTTTCTTATCGCGATGCTGATCAAATTGACTTCAAGGGGCCCGATTCTTTTTCGTCAAGAAAGAGTCGGATTAGAGAAACCCTTCACTTTTTATAAATTTCGCAGCATGCACGAAAATGCCGAAATTGAGCATGAAAAATATATTAAAAAATATGGCAATATGTTCAAGCTTGAACACGATCCACGAGTTACACCCCTCGGTCGGATTTTACGAAAAACCAGCCTTGATGAGCTGCCGCAATTTTTCAATGTGCTTCGTGGGAATATGAGTTTGATCGGTCCTCGGCCGCCCATGCCCGAGGAAGTAGAGAAATATACCAATTGGCAAAAAAGGCGACTTGGCGTTAAGCCGGGAATAACTGGCTTGTGGCAAGTTTCGGGCCGGTCAGGGGTGTCTTTTGATGAATGGGTGCGGCTCGATGCCTACTATATTGAAAACTGGTCGCTGTGGTTGGATTTTCAGATATTTTTAAAGACAATTTGGGTGGTTATTCGAGGCAAGGGAGCTTATTAAATAAAAATGCCAAAGCTTGTTGACGAAAAATTAAGAAAACTCAAGGTGGCGATTGTGACCGAAGAATTAACGCAGCTCGGAGGATCCGAGCGCGTTTTGGATTGTTTTACCGAACTTTTTCCGGCGGCGCCGATATATACAATAGTATGGGACGATAATAAAACTGGCGGTAAATATCGTAAAAAAGATATTCGAACGAGCTTTATCCAAAAAATGCCCCTTGGTGTAAAGAAATATAAGTGGTATTTACCGCTAATGCCGATGGCGATTGAGCGGTGGAATTTGAAAAAATACGATCTAGTATTATCGGTTACCTCGGCTTTGGTGAAAGGTATCAAAATTCAAAAACCAACCGTCCATATTTGCTACTGCAATACACCGACGCGATACTTATGGTTTGAGAGTGATTCTTATATTAAAAACGCGCCAATCCCCAAGTTCATTCGTCCGCTAATGCCGATGGTGATTAAATTTTTAAAAAAATGGGATCTTAAGGCTTCCAAAAGACCGGATTTTTATATTACCAATTCTCGAAATGTCCAAAAAAGAATTAGGAAATATTACCACCGTGATTCTTTTCCGATTTTTCCGCCGGTGGATATTAAACGTTTTAGGCCGAAAAATGCTCCTGGCCAATATTATTTAGTTGTCTCAAGAATTGAGCCCTACAAAAAAGTCGATTTGGTGACTCGGGCCTTTAAAAAATTGAAACTGCCGTTGAAGATTGTGGGATCTGGCACACGCTACAAAGAATATAGTCAAGAGAATTCTCCTAATATCGAATTTATCGGTCGCGTTGATGATGAGAGCCTCGCCAAATATTATCAAAATGCAATCGCGACAATTTTTCCGCAAGAAGAAGATGCGGGTATAGTCCCCTTGGAATCAATGGCCGCTGGTAAACCAGTAATCGCTTATGGTCGCGGCGGAGCGCTAGAATCAGTAGTTGACGGAAAAACTGGCATATTTTTTGCTGAGCAGAGCGTTAAGGGAATTATTGAAGCTATCCGAAAATTTCAAAAGATGAAATTTGATTCAAGATTAATTCGCACTCACGCGGAAAAATTTGATAAAGGGATCTTTAAAAAGAAAGTTTTGGATTATATAAATAGTAAACTCTAATTCTTATTGCTATTTAGAGAAATATATTCGATAATATAGTAAGAGAAATTTTATTTACTCGAGGAGGGGGAAATAGAAATTTTATGATAGCATTAAATGAATAAATCCATGATTTATTCATTTAATTAAAAATTGCTTACGAACTAAAAGCTCATAGGGAACGTAATATGAATCAGGAAAATTATTTAACAACCAAATCTCAGCAGAAAAATTTTGCAGGCCAGATTATTGGATTTGCGGGTTTAATCTTGTTTATTGTTACATTTTTTCACGTTTGGTCTCAAAGTATAATGCAAAATCCATTAATAGTTTCGGCAAAGCCAATAAATTTTATTGAACTTCTAAGTAGTGTAATTTTGTTAATTTCCGGAACAATGATGATCAAAAAGCAAGTAGGCTCGTTAGGTCAAGTCAGGTGGTCTTTTAGTTTTCATCTAGTGCTGTCTATTGTTATGTTTTTAATCATCTTTTATTTGCTAGCAACCGGCATTCAAAATGAACCAAAAGTAGTTCAAATAATTGGTCTCTTGATTGTTTCGGTTTTATCAATTTGGTTTTCTGGATATGTTAATTATTTACGGCTTCTATGGTTTATGTGGTTTTTGTACGGGATTGCTTTTCCAATATTTATATATAGTTTTACTTGGACAGATTTTGACGAACTGATTCCATATCTTCCGGCGATGTTAGGGGTTATAAGTGTAGTTTTCACACTGATTAAATTGATAGAGATGTTTTTGCGTCCATCGGAAGAAAAATCAAAAAACAAGAAACTATTCGTCTACGGATGTATTTTTTCTATAATTTTTATAATTCTTACCGTTGTCATTTTTGTATTGATGATAATGTCTGTTCATTGAAATAGGAATGAAGGGAATATGTCTCGAGGTTTTAAAATAGTCTTAGGGATCTTAGTAATTTTCTTTGGCATTAGTTTAATAATGTTATTTTATGATAACCCTGTGGTATGGTTAGTGCCCTTGGCTGGACTGCTGTATTTAACAATATTACATAAAGACAAATTTATTAATCTGCCAGAATCGGACATATTTAATCCTCGAGAAAAAATATTGAAAGCCATAGTTGATGTAATTATTGTTCTGGGTCTGGTTTTTTCTATTCCAGTTATTATTTACGCACTACTAAATATTGGATCAAATTCTTTGTTTGGGGAATACGGTATATTTTATTTGTATACTTTATTTGGTGGAATAGGTCTAATCATCATTGGATTATTAATATATTTTTTCTATCGCAGGGATTTATTACTTGCCAAAATTGGCATTGTTGATTTAATCATTGTTGCTCTTTTACTTTATGAATCTCTTGGTGGAGTTTACTCTTTGCTATTGATAATCGGATTACTAGCAGTTTTAATGCGAAAGTATCTGGGCTATTGGTATGTTTTAATTCCGATAGCCTCTTTTTATCTGTATTTTTTAATAATATTTCATTATCTATAGTTGAACACAGGAGGGGAAAATCGCCGAGACAAATAAAATTAGCAAAAAATCTAAAATCTTAATCAGCCTGATTATTTTACTTTTGCTAGTTGCTGGAAGTTACTTTTATTATCTTTATTACCTCAATAAAAATATTCCCATGACTTCTACAGATACTAGTTTATTTCAAGATCGTAGATCCTTCTTAATAACTAAAGGAGATCAAGTTTATTGGAAAAGCGGCGATAATTTGAAACCAATTTTACCTGATGGTTGCACGCTTTTGTCACTTTACTATATCAAAGAAACCAATCAGTTATTTATTCAGAAGGATAAAAAAATTTACCTGTATAAAATTGATACCCAGATATTAACCGAAACCTCGATTCCTCAAGCTCAAAGTGGGGAAACTGTTTACGAAGAAATTGGGCTTTATCTTGCAGGACAGTCTGGTAAAAATTTTATTTTTACTTTCTCTAAATATGATAAAAATTCAGAAGAATATAAAAATGAATTTGCCGGTCCTCTTCCAGTCTCCGAGAAATACTATCAATATGATATTGCCAACAATACTGTAAAAGATGCTGACTATATAAACGAAATTTGGAGTTTAACCGGCATCGCCAGCGGTCCTTTATCAAATCTCTCTCTTGATGTTTGGGATGATAAAAAAAATATTTTTCTTGGTCATTTAGTTGGAGAAGGCATTGGTCATTCTACACCGGTTTACTCCGTCGATCTGAATAATAAAAAGATAACTGAAACCAAACAAATGATGGAAGCCCAACCATTTTTTAACCAATGGGGCAAAGGTGGTGATTTCGTTATAACTAAAAAGTCAGATGAAAAGTTAACGTTGGCATTCTATGACATAGCCCAGCCCCAAAAGGAGGAGAAGAGTTATCAGCTAACAATACCCGATCCCATCTATGGTTTAAGCACGGTTGTTTGGAACGATCAAAAAGCTATTATTGTGTTTAAGAATCAGTTTGACGAATTGAATCTTACTACCGGTACACAGAGAGAGGTTTATAAAGATTTTGATCAAGCCCCATCTTTGGCGAATTTTAATTGGTATAGTGTTAATTTTTTAGATAATAACCATATTATTTTTGTGGATTGGGAGAGTACCAATAAAAATGATCCAATTAACGGAAAGCACGTAAACATTATTAAGACTGTTGATTTGAACACAAACGAGACACAAGAGATTTATCGATCAATTTCAGAAGAAGGTTCTGGTTTCAACTTGGGCTTTATTGTATTAAATTAAAATAGGTGGGAGGCGCTATCGCAAATTTCAGACCAGTGGTTGTGAGCAACAAGCCAAAGAGACCCTATTGGATAAAGCCTGTTTTGGTTTTTATAATCACAGCTGTTTTGACTGTTGGCGGTTACTTTGGCTATCAGTACTATCAGAAAGTCGCCGAAAAAAAACTTAATAAATCTACATCGGTCGGAGTCTTGAACGAAGAAATGGCCAAGTTCATCTCCTTAAGCTCTGACAATAAGACACTATTTTATCTTGATCCGGCGGATAGCTCGCTTCAGAAGTTAAACGTTGATAATTTTTCAGCTCCAGCAGAAGAAATTGCCAAAATTGACTTTTTGCCAACTAGCGAGGAAATGGTGAATGTAAAATGGTCTTCTGACCAAACCAAAGTTTATATTGGTACCCTGTCCGGAAGTTTGAAATATTATTATTATGACCTCGTAAGAAAAGAACACAAAGTTTTCGACGCAAAAGTCATAGATATAGATTTTCTAGGCGATAAAGCAGTTTATATTTTTGATAATGGTGCTGATAAATCAATTAATGTTTCGGATGATAACGGTAGCAACTGGCGAAATGTAAAAACAATTGGAAGCCAATATTATCAAATTTTTACGAGTTCTGACGGTAAAAAAGCTGCCGTTTGGGGACTGGGAGAGATCGGTCAAAAAAATCTCGGTATTTATAATTTTGAGACCGATAAGTTGGTTGAGGCTGAGGAGGGAATAGTCAATTTTGTTAAATTTTCTCCAGACAGCTCAAAACTGCTCTACTCTATTTCTGATACTTCTAAATTATTTACATTAGATCTTTCGGGCCAAATTAAAGATTTAAAGGCCAAGGCCTATCTCGATCAATTTGTCTGGGTAGATAACGCTAATATTGCTTATGCTGTTTATGCCAAGGAACAAATGGGCAATGCCTACAATTTTTATAGAATGAACATTACTGATGGCAAATCTACAAAAATTAATCGTGAAGGGGACGCTGAGTCGGATGATCTTGACAATTTGACAGTCGCTAATGACGGCAAAACCTTATTTTACACTACTAAGGGAGAACTTTTGAGATTATCATTATGAAATTTATTAAGATATTAATCTTTAGTTTATTTTTTACTGCGGTTTTTTGTATTAGCTCAAAGGCCTCGGCGATCGATGAAAATCAGCCAGGATATTATGGCTATAAATCACGTAGAATCATTACTGAAACGTTAGTTGCCCATAACGAAGTCCCGGCAGATAAAAGAGCGGCAATCATTGATATGCTTTCTAAAGATGGCTACTTCTGGATGAAAACGAAAGAGCAGAAACTTAATTACATTCATGCTAAATTAGCGGAATGTAAATACTTGTCGATAGTCGCTGATGCCGAAAATGTCCACTCCTGGAATGTCCAACCTTCAAATAGCCAAACAATTAATTATGGCTCTTCAACTGCGAGTAACTCAGCTGGTCTTAAAGATAGTGGAAAACAATTTATTCCTGGCAGTGTTAATTTTCATGGTGTCATGATTGTTTTCCAAAGTTGGGGAGCATCGCAGCTTTACAATCTTAATGCTTCAATCTTCGAAGAAATTGCCAACAGAATTATCTGGTTACGGAAAAGAACGGCCAAAGTTTTGGAGGAAAAATTGCCAAATGACATCTCTTTTGACCGAAAACAGTTTGTTGACACAGTGTATATAGAAAATAATTTTAAAGGCGCTGCTGCCGAAATCTATCCGGGAGACAATTCCATTTATATCTACTATCCGTTGGGGTTGGGCATGATGGAGCTCCCGACAATGACTGAACGCATTGTCACTCATGAGTTCGGTCATATTGTTCACGACGCCGGTTATCGTTATTTAGGGGACACCAACGACAAGAAAGCTTTACAAGATTTTATAAAAAGAGCGAAACAATTTAGGATATACACTTTTGATGTTAATTGGAATGAGGTTTACTCAGGCTATATGCAAAAGACCGACTTTAGGAGATATTTCAACCATGACTCCATTTTAGGAGAACATCCGTGGGATAATGATCAAGAACTTTTCGCCACTTCCTTTGAGCATGATTATCTGCCACAATATAATAAAGCCATATCAAATCCTCCTAAAATAAATAAGCAGGTTAAATCAGACGAAATGCAGAATCTTATTATTTTTGCTTGGGAATCGATGGCGACGCTGGTTGATGGTGATAGTCCTACCGTACACCCATTTTTGCACAAATCGATTAAAGAAGAATACAACTTAAAAGAGATTTATGAAGGGAAATTTTGGAATGATTAAAAAACTTGTTCGATTAATTTTCGCATTGGTCATCTTTGTTTTAGCCCCAACTATCTTAGCCAGGGCGGCAAATTATCCACCCACACCATCGAATTTTAGAGCCGAAACAGTTGATCAATCAGGAAAACTGGTAATCAAACTTGAGTGGGACCAGGAGGATTCATCTTTGGGTTATAAAATAGTTCGTCAAGAGAAAGCCAGCGGCGAACAAAAAGAATTTATTTTTGAACCGGATCCAAAAGGGATAAAATTGACTAATGGTGGGATACTTAATGATAGTGAAATTAAGCCAGAATCGGTTTATGAATATTCAATTTTTTCCTATGATATTGCTGATAAAGAATCCACTACCGTCAAAGCTGAAATAAAAGCGGTTGCCGGTGCAAAATCATCAAGTGTCGCGGCGGCACCTGCCGTGCCGAATGTGCCGTCGCCAGCCTTGTCATGTCCGGCCGGACAGACGCCAACTGAACTTGGCTGTGTTAACACTTTTGGCGAATACTTTTCTAGGATTCTAGACTGGTTA
>Ga0066639_10005915_pt1 | contig 10251 bp, 10 predicted proteins | sample CryGeyCG2114_010_2_FD_59504 | JGI IMG/M metagenome (GOLD analysis project Ga0066639, IMG submission 59504) | Groundwater microbial communities from aquifer - Crystal Geyser CG10_big_fil_rev_8/21/14_0.10 | ecosystem: Environmental > Aquatic > Deep subsurface > Groundwater | place: USA: Utah... | reverse complement strand
CCGCCGGCATGGGCTAATACCCTGCCCGATTTTACTCAATTGCCTGCAGTGCAAAGCGATACCGGCACCATTCAAAAATGGCTTGATTCCCTCAAGCTCTCTAGCGGGTCGCCGGCGTGGCTCGTCACAGCCGTTTCAAGCACCAACCCCATTAACATAGTTTCTTTCGATGCTCAGTTTGAGAGTGTCGAGGGGGCTCAGGGATTGTTGTCTGTCCTTTGGGATGACCAGGTCATCGGGCTGATTGACGAGCGTACAATCAGTACGAATCGCCACACATTCAAGTTCCCGAATGCGGCGGCAAGCAGTAGCCACATTTTGGGATTTCGCCTGGACCCGTTCACAAACATTCAATCAGTTGTTGTGGTGACAAATGTTGTGTTTGGCCAGGCGGGGATAAGCCAGCCCTTCTCGTTGTCTGTCACAGGAGATATGAAAAATGGTACGCCAGTTTACCAGCTAGAGGGGGAGGCTGGTTTTGAGTACCTGGTTCAGGCATCGACCAACCTGATTGATTGGGTGGATGTAATCACCTTGGTTAATACGAACGGGGCAGTTCGTTTTTTCGACCAAGATTCGGCAAACTCTCCTACGATGTTTTATCGGGCAGTTGCGCCGTATTAAGTAAGTTATTAAAACACAGGGCTCGCTTCGGCGAGTCCCTTTTTTATATTAATGTGTTATTTTGAACAAAAGATTTGATAACACAAAAGCAATAGGTAATTCCAAAAATTGGTAAAATAACGATAAAATACTAATCACTAACAGTAACTTAGCTATCAAAGAAGATTTGTGCTCCCTTTGATTTTTGTATGCAAAAAAGATTCCTAAAATTACAAAAATATAGAAAACAAAAAAATATTTTGTATCCCTTAGGTGAAATGAGAAAAGTAGTATGAAGGCTAATATGATAGATACTACTGAAAATAAAATATTTTTATACTGTTTCATTTACATTATTAAGTATACTACTTCTCATTAACCGAATCTAGTTCGATGTGGAAGGTGGAACCTTTGCTGGGGCCGTCGGATTCGCCCCAGACACGCCCTTTATGCGCTTCGACTATGAGTTTGACTGAATACAAGCCGTAACCAGTCGAGTCTACGTTTACTTTTACCGAATTCTTTCCTCGGCCTCCTTCGGTAAACAGGTTTTGCTTGTCTTCATCGGTGATGCCGATACCTGTGTCTTTGACTTCGAACCTTATTTTTCCACCTCCGTCATGGAGCGTTACCATGATCTCACCCTCTTTCGTGTATTTAATAGAGTTGTCTACTAGATTATTGACTGCTTCGGTAAGCCAGAATTTATCGCCCATGATCGCATAAATGTCGCTTTTCTCTTCATCGATCTTGCTTAAAAGTTTTAGTCCTTTGGCTTCAGCTTGCACTTTTTTATCTTCTAAAACTTTTTTCACTATATCTTTGAAATCCAATTTTTTCATTTCGTATTTTACAGTTCCCGTCTGCAGATTGGCAGCATTTAACACCAGATCAACTGTATCTATACCGGTGTTTTCAAATTCCAAACCTTGTGCTGCACGCCTCTTCACTTCTTCATTAACTTCGCCGAAGGTTCCGTCCAAAATTCCGGCAAATAGATATTTCGAGCGGGTGAAAGAGCCTTTAACTTTATGAGTAACGAGGTGTACCAAGCTCTCTCTTTGTTTTAGTAGAGCCTGTAAGTCTACATTAAGTTTAGCGAGTTCTTCTTTTTGTTCTACTTCCTTCAAAACCGATTTAATCAAGGTAATGCTGCCTATCAATATGCCCAAAAAGAAGGTTACGTTTAAAATAATTTGGCTACTATTCTTAGTATATAAAATATTTAAAAGACTGAAGACAGTAAGTATGAATGAAACAACGGTTATAGAAGCAATTTTAATATGAAAAAGATTGTGTTTGTATATTGCAGAAGAAGTAAAAATAATAAATGGGAAAACAAATAAAGCGCCAAGTGGCAAGAATCTGGTGTTTAGGAAAACAGTAGGTAGAATCAAGTTAAAAATTATAATACATAAAAACATTATCATTATGCCCCACAACATAAGCTTGAAGATATTTCTCTCCGATTTGCTATTCGCCTTCTTTATTTTTGAAAATAAAATATAGATAGATTTAATGACAAGTCCGACTGCAAGAAGGGCAAACAACATAAGGCCGGGTTCTTTATTTACTATGGCTACTTGCCCTAAGACGGGAACTCCTTCTATTCCAGAAAATACAAAAGGAGTAAGGGTTAAAATACTTACCAAAACTACAAATGGAAACAATATACGTTTATGTCGATTCGAAAACTCATACCTGTCTACTGGAAAAACCAAGAAAAGTTTATATAGAGAAAAAGCTTGAAGGACCGCAAAAAACATTATTAATCTGTAAAGCCATAAGACTAAAATGGGATTGGTGAAATTATAACTTGCATAATTTACCACTCCCCATATGGCAGTTACAATTGAAAAAAACAAAAAAGTCCTATTGGTTATATTTTTCTTGTCGTTCAGGTATACTGAAAAGCCCAATACAAAAGTTGCCGCTACTACTATGCCAACTACTAATAAATCCCAATTATTAAGACTATTAATGTTGGTAAAATCGGAAAACATTATTCTATATTACAACTTATAGGGATTAAAATCCAATATTTGGTTTTAATCTTTTTGTGAAAGCAGTAGGTTTATCAGCATAACCCAACCTCAGAATCATAGAAATTCGTTTGTTTTTAACGTCGAAACTTTTTTCTAACACATTGTAAGAATTTTTTATTATTTTTTCATGGTTTGGGTTGAATGTTTTTGATTCGCCTTCAATCTCAAGCCGATTCCTCAGGAAAACAATTCCTGTGAGGGGTTGAGCGTAAATATTATTTTTAGTAGCCAAAAGCCATAATCTCTGCATAAGCATTCCTGTTTCCAAAAATGAAATTTTATCCAAACTATCAATAGTAATAGCAAGCATCGCTTTGGATTTAGAGTATATTTTAGAATTTTCCTTAGCCACTATTTTTGAAATTCCCAATTTGTTTAGAAAACGCAATATTTTCCAAGATTTCAATATTTTAAAAACTAGCTGTTGCGGGCCTTTCATCTCCAGAGTTTTAAGGAAAAATCCTTTTTTCTCCTCATCTTCTTTTTCCGTCCAAGTGATATGAGAAAAAAGAAAGTCATGTAAATCTTTGTTTTCCAGAACAATCTGTTCGTTGGCACTTGAAGCCTCAGCTATCGTTTTTACTAAATCCTTGTTGTCTGTTAAAACAAAATTTACCCTAAAATTATCGGGAAAAAATTTCCTATAATTTTTTATCTCTAACAAGAAAGGGGATGACAATGTTGTCGCCCTGTAGGGTTTTCTATTTGTTGCTCTCTTTTTTATAAATTTAAATAAATAGTCTTCTTGCACATCCCCGCTTTGGGAAAGATAACATTTTGCAACCAAGTTGGATGTCTCATTTTCATCTAAATCAACTTCACATTTGTAACCATAATGTGTTGAAGCTACCTTTATATTTTCTATAAGCGCGCCCAAAGATATATATGAAGCGCTCATATTGAAATTATAAATAGAATTGTCTCGCTCGGGAATATTATAAACAAAAACAACGCCTTCCCGTATTTCAAACCGCCAGGGTTGGGCATTGTCTCCTGACGGAGCGTAGACTGATATATCAATAATATTTTTTATGATATTTACGTCTGTCATGTTATTTTACAACCCATTTATGTTTACCCGCCCTTTTGAAATATTTTTGGTCTTCATATTTCCATAACATCACTTTTGGGTACACTTTTCTCCCAAAAGCTTTGAAATTGTTGTAATATTCAGAATTAACTTTTTTAAGTTCTTCGAAAATAGCTTTCTCAACCCTTGTCTTAAGTGCAGTGTTTTTAGCCACATTCTTCTGTAACTCAATATGTACCAAAAATCCCTGATCCTGCTTTTTAGTGAATGTTATTTGCATAGAAAACCTTCCAGAAAAATATTTTTTAAAAGTGTTGCTGATTAAAACCTTACGTATGTTTTCCGGATAAATATTTGCCCCATACAAACTTACCACTGAATCCATTCGCTCAAATATGTATACAAAAGGCAGTTCCCATACGGTGTTGCTAAGTCTGGTTTTTTTAATCTCTTGTCGCAAGTTAATACCTGATTCTCGTGCCATCTTAAGCATGTCCCCAAACCCTATAACTCCACCGGCATCTTTTAGATCATATTTGATTAAAGGCAGACCCGACTCGGATGTGCAAAGCAAAGCGCCGTTTTTCTCTTCAAAATAGAATTGTTCTGGAATATATTGGGCAAGAGTCGGAAGTCTGTTATGTTCTCCGAACAGCTTATTTAAAAATTTTTTATTTTTTAATGCCAAACGCCTGATTAAAATTGAGATTGGAGTTTCGTAAGCTTTAGTTCCTATGTCTACAGTACCGTAATGACTTAAAGTATCTTTATATATATTTTTTAATTTAGCACCCTTGGCGATATAGCTACGAAAATCTTCACTGAAAGCTTCTCCAGAAAATATAAATTTAGCTGATATCTTTCCCCAATTAAATTTTTTCGCATTGGTGTAATCTACGAAATCCTTGATAAACGGAGGATATCCGCCAATTATAATTTGGTCATAATGCGGGCTTAATCGTTTCAATACCTTTAGCGCCTCTTCTTTATTTACTCCTGGGTTTATTAAAGCAAGATCGTATTTATTTTTCTCTTGTATGTGTTTAATGGCTTGATAAGTAAACAAACCGCCTATCCACACGCCCAAGGCGAAACAATTAATATACAATGTACTTTTTTTATCAATATCAAAGTTAGTCAAAAGATAAAATTCTGCAGTTAAAGCATAGTAGAGGTCTTGATGAGATGTCCTAGGAAAGTAAAATGGTTCTCCTGTCGAGCCGGATGTGGCAGATATGTTCCAATTGCCCTTAGACAAATTTCCCCCTGGCACAAGATCGTGAAAATCGTTCTTCTGTAAATAATTTTTTTTATCAATCGCAGGCAGATTTTTAAAATCTTTTATGGTCTTTATCGAGTCACAATTTATTTTGTTTATTTTTAACAGCTTGCGATACGCTGGAACATTTTTATATACTTCCTTAAAGAGCTTTAAGGTGTGTTTTTCTCCGCGGGAAAGCCAGAAGGATTCTTTCTTGGTTTTTAAAAGTTTTAGAAAAGAATTGGCATTTTTAAAATGTTTAGTAACCGGGTAGGACATTTTATCTAAAATTTTTCAAAATTCTATTTGCCATTTCATCAGCAATTATCACTGGCGGTTTTTTCGAGGTTTTGCTTAGAGAGAGTATTTTTTCCACTCTTTTGCCTATGCCTTGTAATTTTTTATTTAATCGGGCCTTATTCGGTTTTTTATGTTCATATTCGTCAGCCACTGCTATCAAGCCACCAGCATTCACTACGTAATCTGGGCAATAAAGTATTCCTAGGCGATGTAAAGTTTCTCCTATCTCGATCGATTTAAGTTGGTTGTTTGCTGACCCTATTACAGCCTTCGCTCTTATTTGATTTATCGATTCGGAATTAAGTACATTTGATAAAGCGCACGGACAAAAAATGTCGACATTTTGTTTATGAATTTTCTCAGGGCTTAATACTGCGACTCTAGGAAATTGTTTCTTTACTTTTCTGAGAGTTTTAGTATTTATATCAGATATGTAAATCTTTGAAGCCCTTTTATAAATTATAGAAAGAATTTCTTTGCCCACTTTTCCCACTCCCTGTATGGCGAATGACATTCCCACGATACTTTTTTTATTTTTGATGTTTTTTGCCGCAGCTTCCATGGAATAGACAACTCCTAGAGCTGTGGCTTTCTCTGGATTATTTACCACACCTACCATATTTTTAGTTTTTGTCATCATTAGTTTCAATTCTTTCAAGGTTATTCCGACATCTGTTCCGGTTATAAAGGAGCCACCCAATTTTTCAATATGCCTTGCATACTCCTTTAGTAGCGCATTCTTACTATATTTTCCTTTTGGTTCTATGAGTACTGCTTTCGCTCCGCCATAAGATAATCCCGCTAGAGCGTTTTTATATGACATTAATTTTGACAACCTGAGAGCGTCTCTGACAGCATCTGTGCCATTTCTATAATTCAAAAACCTAGTAGCCCCAAAAGAGGGAATATAAAATCCGCCTTTATGAAAAGCTATATATCCGCGTAATTTGGTTTTTTCATCATACACGAATACAACGGAGTTATGATTGTCGAATTCCGATAAAGATTCAAAAAAATTATTTTTCTGCTTGTATTTCATTTTTTATACAAATATATTTTTTACTACGTATTTTCGCTTGTCTTCTCCTAATATAATTTTCTTTATATAAACTGTTGCCACTACTCCGCCTAGCAACGCCGAACTTCCAAGCTGGGACCAAGAAACCAACCCTCCCTTTAATACTCTTCTTACGGATTTTAGCATTTTTGGATCGACTTTATCTATACCCCCAACGATGTCATTCATTATGATTTTTCCGGCTATTTCTTTTGTGATCTTAGAAGTCATAATTTTTTCCCAATGTGAGAGATCGTGACCAAAAATCTTTTTATATCCTGAATCATACCTCTCAATATGCAAAACAACTCCATCTCCGTTATCGGTAATCATAACTACGGGAATTTTATATTTTATTGCCAAAAGCCTGACCTCTATCTTCATCTTTATATCGTCTATTTCTTCTACTATTAGATCCAGCTTTTTCTTTTTGAGTGTTTTTTTAAGATTTTGAGCAGAAACTCCTTTATATAAAATATTTACTTTAGCAAAAGGGTTATCTTCATATATTTTTCTTGACGCGATAACAACTTTTGGTAACCCTATTTCATGAACGCCCGCAAGTATCCTATTCAAATTGGTAGTGTCCAATTCATCAAAATCAGCTATGGTGATTTCATTACTTATGCCTGCTTGCGTCAATACAAAAGCAATGTTGCTCCCCACTGACATTCCTAATACAGCAATTCTTTTATCAGAAAGTTTTTTTTGTTCCTTTGCTGTAATTAAATCCTGATTTCTATTTGTTTTTAATTTAAGATAGTCGTTTTTCTTAACTGTTTTAACAAGCTGTTTTTCCCATGGAAAATATACGTGGATAAAATTATTCTTATTTTTATTATAAAATTTTTTGAATTGCTTAGATTTATAGCTTTCTTCCTTTTTATCCCTATAAATTGGATTATCAACAGTAAAAAGTTCTTTTATTTGCCTGGAAAATGCATCTACTAGGTTCAAATAAGGATATTTTTTCAATAAAACTTTTACGTCTTTTTCGTTTTCTATAAATATAGGCTTAGAAACATCATTTTTCCCTTTTTTATTTCTCATTTTGTTGTTTAATATTGCAAGATGTCCCATTTAGAGAGTCTTCTCAACATCGATCATTGTAAAGCAAATGAACTCTTAAGGCAAACTATCAATAGTGGTAGCCTTAAGTTGGCAAAATTGACATGAACATACACAAATAAATTTGTTTCTGCTACTCGTTTGTTGTTATAATACCAGTATGTCCTTAGGTTTTTTAAATAGATTTTTCAGTAGATTTTTTCCTACTCCGTCTTTTTTAGCTGAATCTTCCTTCGGTTTAGATATTTCTGATGAATCCTTGAAATTTTTAGAGCTTGTTAACACTCGAGATGGTATAAAGGTTGGTCGCCGCGGTCAGTTCGATTTACCGCCGGGAGTTATGGAATCTGGTAAGATTAAAGACTCAAAAAAAATGCAAGAGATTCTAGCAAAGCTTCGTGCTGATGAAGGGATAACATCGGTTCGGGTTTCTCTGCCAGAAGAACAAGTGTATCTTTTTCAATTACGCTTAGAGAAACTGGGGCTAGTGAATGTGCGCGAGAGTATCGAATTAGCCCTAGAAGAGCATGTGCCTCTTCCTGCTACCGAAGCTATCTTTGATTATGAATTTCTCGATCAAGACGAGGAAAGTATTCGGTTGCAAGTCGCTACTATCCCGCAAAATGTTATCGAAAATTATTTAAATATTTTCAAGAATGCAAACATAGATGTTCAATCTTTTGAGTTAGAAGCACAGGCTATCGCTCGAGCTGTAGTAAAAAAAGGCGACCAAGATACATATATGATGGTAGATTTCGGAGAAAGGACCACAGGCATATCTATTATCTCTAGAGAAATCGTTATGTTTACTTCTACTTTGGATGTTGGTGGGTCCATGCTTAATGATTCTATTTCTAAAAGTTTTAAAATTAGTCCAGCAGAAGCGGAAAAGATGAAAAAGCAATATGGCCTTCAACGCAATGCCCCGAATAAAGAGCTTTTTTCTGTTTTGTTAAATAGCGTATCGGTCCTGCGAGATGAAATAGTTAAACATTTTTTGTATTGGCATACTCACAAGGATGAGGAAGGGAAAAACAATCCGCCGATTAAAAAAATAATTCTATGTGGCGGTGACTCGAATTTAATCGGACTCCCAGAATATTTTTCTATTAGTATGAAAAACCCGGTCGAGATGGCAAATGTTTGGGTGAATATCATGGATACTAAAGAATATATTCCAGACATAGATTTTAAACACGCGATTTCTTTCGCGGCGGCCTTGGGTCTGGCTCTTCGGGACTTTGAGACAATTAACTTAGACTAGCTATGATAAATCTGATTCCACAAACAGAAAAGAAAAAGATGGTGAAGAATTTTTACTACAAACTAGTGGTGTTATTTTTGATAACCTGCAGCGCCTCTTTATCTATTATATTTATAGCTATTATGCCTTCTTATTTTGTTACTTCGGTCAAAAAAAATATTATTATTCAAAAGCTGGATGCACAGAACAATGAACCTGTCCCAGTACCCGATCAAAAAACTCTTTCCATAATAAAAGATTTAAATAAAAAATTAACCATAGTTGAGAGTTCTAGAAAAAATAAATTTACTCTTTCTGAAAAAGTAGTCAATGCTGTTGTCTTGAAGAAGGTGTCGGGTATTAAAATTACTGATATTACTTACGAAAATAGTCCCCAGAGCAAAGATCCTAAAAAAACAACAACCCAGAAAATCAGTATTCAGGGAAATGCTTCTTCCAGAGAGGTTTTACTTTTGTTTCGCCAAGCACTCGAAGACAGCCCGGCTTTTAAGCAAGTTGATTTACCAATCTCTAATTTTGTGAAAGGTTCGGATATTAAATTTTATCTGAGTTTGGTGCCGGCGTAACCAATATTAATCGAATGAAAAAACATTCCACAAAAACATCGTTTATAATTTCTCTCATTCTTTTCTGCGTTTCTTTGTCTTTACTGATATTCTTTTCTATTGTCATAACGAAAAACAATGATGAGATTAAAACAAAAGAGATAGAGTGGCGCAAGGAAACAGATAGGCGTAACGAACTTCGCACGCTTGATTCTTCGATAAAGGCTATGGCTCAAGAAAGGGCAGATTTAGAAACTCATTTTGCTCAAAGTTCGGATGTGGTGCCTTTTTTAAACACTTTAGAATCTTTAGCATCTCGAGTAGGAGCTCTTGCGGCGGTAACTTCTGTTAGTATCTCGGATGACCATTCTGGGCTCTTGGTAGGACTTTCTGCCTCTGGCTCATTCGCCAGCTTATATAAATTTTTAATGCTTTTGGAAAATTCTCCATATGAATTGGAATTTAATTCTATGGATTTGAAAAAGGTGGGCGGTTCGGACTCAAATATCCCCCCCTGGAATGTAACCCTTAGTTTGAAACTTTTAAGTTTTGCATCATAAAAATATGAAAAAATTTTTGGAAATATTTAAATTTAAAAGAAAGAAGAATTTTGCCAAAAGGCGAGGTGGATTATTGATGAATATAAATTTTTACTGGAAGCTGTCTATTACTATAGTATTTATCATTTTTGTGATTTTCGTGTTTGTTGGCTATGATCTCTTCATGAAAAATAGTGCTAATTCTGAACTAGTTGCGGGTAGCATTGAGTCCCAGGTGAGGACTATAAAAAAAGAGAGGATAGATAATGTATTGCAATACTTTTCTAGCAAAGAGAAAAAATCAAACAATATTATTAGTTCTCCTTCGCCGGTCGTTGACCCTTCACTATAAAAATGATAATTTAGTTATTGTTTGGTGTGCATTAATCGCGCGGTTAGCTCAGTTGGTAGAGCAACTCTTTTACACAGAGAAGGTCGTAGGTTCAAGTCCTACACCGCGCACCAGGCCCCTGTAGTTAAATGGATATAACTGCGGACTTCTAAGCCGCTATTGTAGGTTCGATTCCTACCGGGGGCAC
>Ga0066639_10005912_pt1 | contig 10252 bp, 10 predicted proteins | sample CryGeyCG2114_010_2_FD_59504 | JGI IMG/M metagenome (GOLD analysis project Ga0066639, IMG submission 59504) | Groundwater microbial communities from aquifer - Crystal Geyser CG10_big_fil_rev_8/21/14_0.10 | ecosystem: Environmental > Aquatic > Deep subsurface > Groundwater | place: USA: Utah... | reverse complement strand
TAAAGGCTACAGCAGCACCCAAGAATTTTTTGTTTGTTACTCTTGACAGTCTCATTGCTGATATTGCCTGGCGCATTAAGCTTGAAGGGCATAGTGTCAAGTATTATGTTAAGTGCACTGACGACAAAGAGATTGGCATGGGTTTTGTTGAAATGGTGGATGACTGGGAGAAGGAAGTTGAATGGGCTGACATAATTGTTTTTGATGATGTTCTTGGACAGGGAGCAAAAGCTAAGAAACTCAGGGAGCAGGGAAAGATTGTTATCGGCGGCACACCTTATACTGACCAGCTTGAAGATGACCGTGAATTTGGCCAGGAAGAGCTAAAGAAAGCAGGTGTTTCAATTCTGCCTTACAAGGTTTTTAAAGACTTTGATGATGCAATCAGTTTTGTTAAGGAAAATTCTACCACTTATGTTATCAAGCCTTGCGGAGAGGCTGCAAACATGAAAGGGCTTCTTTTTGTTGGTGTTGAAGATGATGGCCGTGATGTTATTCAGGTTCTTAATGATTACAGGAATGCCTGGGCAAAGAAGATTCCAGAATTTCAGCTTCAAAAAAAGATAACTGGTGTTGAGGTGGCTGTAGGCGGGTTCTTTAACGGAAAAGAGGTTATTTATCCTATTAATGTGAATTTTGAGCACAAAAAGCTTTTTCCTGGAAATATAGGGCCATCTACTGGTGAGATGGGCACCTCAATGTTCTGGTCAGGACCAAACCGGTTCTTTAACCAGACTCTCAAGAAGATTGAGCCCAGGCTTGCAGAAGAGGGATATACCGGCTACATAGATTTAAACTGCATTGTTAACAGCAATGGGATATTCCCTCTGGAATTCACATCAAGATTTGGTTATCCCTGTGCTTTTATTCAGGAAGAGGGCATGATTACCCCTATAGGGGATTTCCTTTATGAGCTTGCGCAAGGCAAAACTCCTAAGCTTAAGGTCAAGAGCGGCTTCCAGCTTGGAGTCAGGGTTGTTGTTCCTCCTTTTCCTTTCACAGACCCAGAGACCTTTAAGGTTAAGTCTAAAGACTCTGTAATTTTCTTTAAGAAGCCGGTTGATGGAGTCCACTTTGAGGATGTTAAGCTTGTTAATGGAGAATGGGTTGTTACAGGAAACGTAGGCGTTGTTCTTGTTGTCTGCGGCTGCGGCCAGACAATGCGGCAGGCTCAGGCTCAGGCTTACAACAGGATAAAAAATATTTCAATACCTCATATGTACTACCGTGATGACATTGGAGACAGGTGGTATGATGACAGTGACAAGCTGCATTCGTGGGGATATTTAAGGGAACTCTGACCCTACTGCTCTTTTATCACAATAAACTTTAAAACTTAATCTTCCACTGCATGCTTATGGATTTTAATGATTTTAAAATTGTGGTTGAGTCTGCTTTAAAGACTAATAACAGTGTGGTGTTTGCAGCTAATTGTGAGGTTAATTATTCTGGCAGGGCAGAATCATATCTTGCTTCTGGAGACAGGATAATAATGATTAAGCCTGACAAAACCCTCATAGTCCATCAGTCAGCTGGCTCTGCTCCTGTAAACTATATGAAGGAAGGCACTTCTCACACAATTGTTCTGGACAAGGAATTATTGCTGCAATCCCAAAACTTAGCATTGAAGGAATTCATGGAAATCAGGATTCACAGGGTTTACTTTCTTAACACCCACAACCTGAATGACACGCAAAAGATTCAGCTTGCTGGCTCTGAGAAAGACATGGCAGAGATGCTTTATAACAATCCTGAGATGGTAGAGAAAGGATTTAAGCCACTAAGCATGGAAGAGCACACTGCAGTTGGTTTCATTGATATCTTTGGTTATGATAAGGATAACATTCTTGTAGTGGTTGAGTGCAAGCGCTACCAAGCTGACTTTAATGCTGTGCAGCAGCTTCAGAGGTATATTGAGAAAATAAAAAAGCTGAAAGGGCTTAAAGAAGTAAGGGGAATCCTTGCGTGCCCAAAGATAAGCTTTAATGCCCGCAGGCACTTGACAGGCTCTGGATTCAAGTGGGTTGAGGTCAGGCCTCCGAAATACCTTGAGAAATACGACAAAGGCCAGGCAACATTAGGCAGTTTTTAGCACTTCTTTTATGAGCTTGTGAAAATTGTATTCTTCTAAATCACCTAGTATCCTGCTTAATTCAAGTTTCCCCTCAGCAAAAGTGTTTTTCTTTGCAAACTCCCGGTCATAGCTCTCATCCCACTTGACTGAGGGATAAGCCTTTTTTAGCAGTTCCCTCAGGCTGATTTTGTATTTTTTGAGATAAAGCTCAAGCAAATAAAGCGCGCAATCTGCACAATCCTTTCCTTTTATCATCCTGAACCCATCACCCTGCCTGTACTTCACCAAATTCTTGCCTCATCTACGATTATCTCTTTCTCTCCCTGATAATTATCCACTCTTCCTGTCAGTTGGATGTTATCCCCCTGATTTGCTTTGATTTCATCAAACAAGACAACTTTCACAATGCATTTATCCTCCACTTCCAGGACTGTTGCTGAGTTTAGTCTGCTAACAGAATTTATTATTCCCTTAATCTCAACATCATCATTCAGCCTGATATTGTCAAGGGAAGTCTCATCTATTCCGAACATTGATATAATAATAAGCACGCTAATTCCTGCAACACTGCATATAAGCCCAACCTTAATCAATGTTTTTTCCTGCATAACTGGATAGATAGAATTGGTTTATTAAGCCTTGATGCTTTAATCCCGGATATTATCCTGCTGCTAAGAAAGAATTTCGCTTAGGCTAAAGAGTATTTCAGCTCTGAAGGCATTTCACGGAAATATTTTGTGATTAAGAAAACCCTATCCAAACCTCAGCAACTCAACACTTTTTGAAAAATCTTTCTCCTCAATTATTATTATTGTGTCTGTCCAACAGCTCATTATTTCAATTATATTGATATTATTCTCAGCAAGGAGCGAGGTCAGGTATGATACTACTCCTGGTATCTTTTCAATCTTCTCTCCTGTTTTGATTATTATTTCTATAAGATTCTCAGTTGATTTTATTATACTGTTTCCAAACTTTTTTTTCAGTTCAGGAATAAAACTTTGTGAAATTATTACTGTTATTGTTAATGAGCCTTCAATTGCATTAAAGACATTGCCTTTCTTCTTTGCTTCTTTTTCAATATCCATCATGCTCTCTGGCAAAATATTCTTCTCAATTATCACAACCGCTATCCTGTTCTTTGCCTCAATTCCCCCTGATTTCAGAAGCTCTATAACATCTTTTTCGTAGTTTTTCTCTTTTCTCAGCTCTTCTCCATAGCGCGTAGCTGCAACCAATACTGCTGCAATGCTTGACTTGTTCTGTATTCCTTTTTTCTCTGATATCATCCTCGCCAGTGCTGAGTAATTAATTAGTCCTTTTTTGAGGCATTCCTTAATCCCTGGATGCTGGGAGATGTAGTCCTTTGTTAGCTGGGCTGTGGTAATCATAACACTTAGGTTATCAGAACTAATATTTAAATCTTTCTGATATAACAAGAATGTTATATATAAAACATATCAGTTTATATTTGTGGGGAATAATAAATTGGTTTTTCTTAAGCTACATCTCTTGAGGCGCTTTAATTCCTAAGAGATTTAGACCATTCTCCAATGTTTGCTTTACTGCATAAACCACTGCAATCCTGGACTCCTGTTCTGGAGTTCCAATAACATGTACCTTAGAGTAATAGCTGCTGAATTGTAGTGCCAGTTCATTAAGATAATTGCAGATTATGTTTGGAGATAATTTTTCTCCTGCTCTTTGAACAATCTCTGGAAAGTCTCCTATCTTAGCCACTAAGTCTCTTTCCTGCTGTAATGTAAACTCTTCAGTTTTATATCTAAGATTATCTGGGTTTGCTCCTGCCTTTTTTAGCAGGGTATTTGCCCTGGCGTGCTGATACTGGATATAAGGCCCTGAGTTTCCGCTTAAATTCATAGCATTCTCCCATGAGAATGTGATGTCCTTAACCGGGTCTACTCCCAGCACAGAATATTTCAGAGCTCCTATTCCAACTTGCCTGGCTATGACTTCTCTCTGCTCATCAGTATAATGCTTTTCTGCTATTGCTTTCTTTGCCTCATCAACAGACTTAAGAACAACATCTTCAAGAAGCACAATATTGCCTTCTCTGGTTGACATTCTTCCTTCTGCCAAGTGTATTAACCCGAATCCTAAATGGTGGCACTTTTCATGCCAGTCATTTCCCATTAGCTCAATTATCTTAAATAGCTGTTGAAAGTAGAGGCTCTGCTCTGTTGCAACCACATATATCATCCTGTCAAACTTATGCTCTTCATATCTTGAAACAGCTGCTCCCAGGTCCTGTGTGCTGTAAATAGCAGTTCCATCGCTTCTTAGGATTATCTTATCACGCAATCCGTATTCTTCAAGAGGTATCACAACTCCTCCATTTCCTTCACCTTCTTCCATAGCAACTTTTTCCTCTTCGCCGCCATCTTTTTTGTATCTTGCCAGCTTGTTTTCTAAGGCTTTTTGGACTATGGCTTTGCCTTTATCTGAGAAACGGCTTTGGCCAGTGGTCTCATCAAACTCAACATCCAGCAGTTCATATACTCTATCAAATGCTGCTTGGCTCCATACTCTTATTTTATCCCACAATTCAACATATTCAGGATTTCCTGCTTCAATCTCTTCCAATGCATTTTTTGCTTCTGCATCAAGAGAGGGATTTGCTTCTGCTTCTTTTCCAAATCTGACATAAAGCTCAAACATTTCTTTTTCAGGGTCTCTATTGAGTGATTCTGCATCCCCCCAGTGCATATATGCTGCTGCAATCTTGCCTATGTGCAGTCCAATATCTCCAAGATAATTTATTCCATATGTTCTGTGCCCTGTAAACTCAAGGATTCTTTTTGTTGAATCTCCGATTATTGTTGACCTTATATGCCCTACATGCATAGGCTTGCCAAGGTTTGGTGCAGAATAATCAATGACAACCAGCCTGTCATTTCCCAGTGTGTTTGAGCCATAGTTTTCTCTCATTGAGAGAACCGCTCCGAGAACATGGTCATAAACAGCTCTGTCATCAAACTTGAAATTGACATAGCCATTGTTTGCAGTTACTTCTGCTACCCCACTGCCTTTTAACTTTGCGCTTATTGTTTCAGCCAACTCTTCAGCTATAAATTTCGGAGGCTTTTTGTAGGTTTTTGCAAGAGGGTGGCACGGGAATGCAACATCTCCCATATCCCTTACTTTGGGTTTTGATATCAGTTTCCTTACATCTGCTGGTTCAAGAGGGACTTGCGCCTCAATAGCTGATGCAATTAAATCATTTAGTCCATTCATTATAATCACCATCACTCTCTAAGCATTTTGTATATTTCTTCCAGCATCTTAAGCCCTGTTCCTGTTGCCACACAGACAATGTTTTCCCCTTTGTCAGGAATCTTCTTTAATGCAGCAAATACTGAAGCAGAACTTGGCTCTATTAAAAAGGATTCTTCATTTATCAATTCTTTTAATGCTTCAGAAACCTCATTGTCATCTACCTCAACTACAATCCCTCCGGATTCTTTGATTGCCATAACTGCTTTAGGGGATGAATATGATTCCATGGCAACTATTGACTCTGCAATAGATTTTTTAAGATTGGTTATTGTGCATTTTAGCTTGCCTTGCTTAATCGCTTCAGCTATCGGAGCCTGTCCTTTTATCTGCACTCCTATCATCTGAGGAATCTTGCCTGTTTTTCCTAATATCTTCAGCTCTTTGAATCCTTTGTATATCCCTGCAAGATTAGTGCCATTTCCGCATGGCACAATTATTTTGTCTGGAACGCCAAGTTCTTCAAATATCTCAAAAGCAATGGTCTTATCTCCTTCTGCAGCGTAAGGATTTAGTCCAGAGGAGCAGTTCCATCCTGTGCAGTCTAGCTCTACAACTTTATGATAACAATCCTCATAATTCTCACCAAGTGTTGAGGTACTGCCTCCAAAAAACTCTATTAGCTCTTTTTTTTCTTTGAGGGTATTTGTTGGCACAAAGCACGTGCATTTAATGCCTGCAGGTGTGGCATATGCGGAAAGTGACAATGCAGCATTTCCTGAAGACACTATTATTAGGGAGCTGTGACCAAATTCAATTGCTTTGTTGACTAGCACAAAGCTTTCTCTGTCTTTGAAGCATCCTGTAATGCTTTTTGTTTCATCCTTTACCCATATTGTACTGCTGAATCTTTTGCCAAATCTCTTTAGCTCAAATAAGGGGGTTTTGTTTTCATTGAGTGAATGGCTTATGTTGATTATTGGCAGCAGGGGCATATAGCGCGCCATTCCTTTCTCATTCTCTAGGGGAAACTCCGTTATTTTTTCATAATCATACTGTACTTCTAAGTAGCCAAAGTATCCATTGTCTTCTTTGCATCCAAGAGTATTCTTGTCTGGGTTGTACTCTTTTCCGCATTTCACGCATTTCAGGCTTTTTATCTTAGGTTCCATATCCAATTACCTTTTTTACTCCGACTATCTGGTCTGCTATTCCCATGTAAGCCATTGCTGCCTCTGCATTAGTCATCTCTCTTTCTTGATGCTGAATTCCTTCCTTGTAGTATGAAGAGCATATTCTGCCTGTATCAAGCCCAATGGCTTTCGCAACTTTTGTCATATTTTTTTGCTGGCTTTTCCAGAATGCAGGTAAAACATTGACTACTAAATCTGCTTCCTGAAGCTTTCTTTCTGTAAGCACTGCATCAAGCAATGCGCAAGATAAATGCTCTCCTTTTTTCAACTCAATATTGCTGCTAAGGGTCCACTCTCCTTTTGCCTCATAGCATTTGCCTTCTTTCTTGAGCTGCTCAAGGATTTCTTGCGCCCTTTGGGCTAATGAGGATTCATAAACCACCTTTTCTGGAACAAATCCTACTTTTTCCAGCTGCTCAAGGTACTGTTTAACTGTAACAATCCCTACTGGCTTATCCTCAAACTGGGGGTTATAGTCATCAACAAAGAGCATAGTATCTACAGTGAATCCCCCGCTTTTGAATGCCTGGGCATACCATCCTCCAATTCTGGCGCCTTCCAGACATTTTACTTGGATGTCCTCAGGTGTATAACTAGTGTAAAAGTGGGCAGCCTCAATGCATACTGTAGGTCTATGATTAGTGTCTGGAGGAATATAGGATGGTCTGGTTACATCTCTCATTCTTCCAAGCAGCTGTTCAATGCTTTTTCCTATCATGCGCTCATTCTTTGCCATTCTATTTTTATACTGTTTGTTTGAAATAAAACAATATACCTCTTTTATGTTATTTCCCGCACAGTCTCTCTATTGCTCTCCTGTAAATTTCTACCCCTTTCTGCATTTGTGATATTTCTATATACTCATCTGGCTTGTGAGCCTGCTCAATTGAGCCTGGACCCAGCACTATGCACTTTTTTCCAACAGGAGTATAACATGATGCTTCTGTGCAGTATGAAACTGTTGACGCATCTTTCCCAGTGATGTCAATTGCTTTTTGCAAAACTTTATCATCAGCCTCTAGTTCAAATCCCTGAGCAGAGTCAGTTATTTCAAACTTATAGTCTCTGCATGTTTTGAAGTCTTTCAGAGTGTCTAGTATTTTTAGGATTCCTTCAGTAATCAAATCTTGTGGTTGGCCCGGCAATGGCCTGAATTCCATTTCAAGCTTGCAGTAATCAGGCACAAGATTAACTGCAGTTCCAGATTGTATCTTTCCAATATTGAAAGTTGCATATGGTGGCTGGAAATCAGGATTTTCCTTGCATTTAATCCTGTTAAAAAGTCCTTCAAGATAATTCATGAATACCTGCGATGCACCGATTGCGCTGATTCCGGATTTTGGATTGCTGCTGTGGCCAGCAGTCCCATACAATTCTACAACTGCACTTGCAAACCCTTTTGAAGCCCTCACTGGCTGTAGTTGTGTTGGCTCTCCTAATATCACATAATCCCCTTTTAGCACTCCTGAGTCCAGGATTTTTTTTACGCCTTCAAAATGAGTTTCTTCATTGAATGTTAAGGCTATCTCAACTGATTTTTCTAAGCCGCCAGCCTGCTCAGCTGCAGTTATCATAGCAGCTATTGGACCTTTCATATCAGCAGCTCCAAGACCATAAATTCGCCCTGCTTTGGTCTCTGCTGAAAAGGGATTAGCAGTCCAGCCCCCTGTTGCAGGAACAGTATCCATGTGCCCTGATAAGACAATGCCTGGATTATCAGGCCCTTTTATCCCATAAACATTAGCCTTTTTTACTCCTTCCAGCTCATACTCAGTCATCTCTGTCCTGAATCCTATTTTCTTAAGCTCTTGAGTTAGAAATTCAGATAGTGCAATGTTTGATTCTTTTGACTCTGTGTTAAAGCCAATCATTCTTCTTAGCAGTTCTATTTCATTCATTATAGCTCACACTATTTTGTAATCTTTTCAAAACCTCAAAAACCAGTTAGGTTATAGGATGTATTTAGGCTGCTGTCCTTTATATGCCTTGCTTTGTGTTTGTTGGATTTCTTCTATGTTTTACTGTGATATTTCTGATATTTGGAGGATTTATGGAAATTCCTCTGGTTTGAGTCGGAATACCTGTGGAACTATGGTTTTTGTCCTCTAAGAATCATCTTCTGTGATTAATAAACTAGTAATCAATTGCTGTAATCACAAGTATACCTCTTGCCCTTTTCTTACTTTTCTCACCGCTCTGAGCCTGTTCTTTCTGGTTAGTTGCTCTTCTAGAAAACTATATTAATCCAGTTGAATTTACCTCTATTATGAGTAGAAAACAGGAATTTAGCAGTTTTGCTGAGCTTGCCATAGCTCTTGGATATGAACCTGCTGTAGCTGAAGAACCTGAGCAAGATAAAACTCATGGCAAACCTGCTGAGACAAAAGCTGAAGAGCCTGGTTTTGAACAAGGAAGAAGGGAATACGTGGGGCTATCAGGAAAAACATTCTTAACAGTAGCTCCTGTATATGACCACTGGTTCCTTTCAAGAATATATTCAAAACAAGTAAAAGTAAGCTGGAGGTTTAATAAAGCAGGAAGAATCGAGATTATGGATGCAATGGAATTTCCAATTAATGATATAACTCACATTATTAAACCATATAAATATAAAGGGGATAATCCCTCATGGATGGAGATAGAAGCAGATTATAGATGGATAAATGTATTGGATATTGTAAATAGTGGATTTCCTGGGTTGGATATTGAGGAAAAGATTCAATCATTGTTAAGATTTGGCTATTCTATGGCAAGACAAGTTGATAGAGATATTCAAACAGGCAATTTGAGAGCGGCTAATTATCTAAGAGACAAACAAAAACATTTAACTCAAATTGTTGGTGATGCAGATGCTGTTTACCTTATCCAACATGCAGGTAGTTTAATGCCTTCTACCAGGATATTGGGTGAAAAAAGAATAATGATTTGCTATTAAATTTTTATTGATTTTACATTTGGATTTCAAATCCCAGCATCATCTTCTGTGCTTAATCAGGTAGTATGCAGTCGCTGCAATCGCTATTACAGCCAAAGCAGCAATCCACCAGATAAAAGAGTAGTTGGTTGGTGATTGCTTTTCAGAAATCTCCTCCTTAAGAACCAGCTGGTTGTTCTCGTTATAAATCCTTACTACATCCTCTTCAGCATTATGCTCTGTTGTTAGTGCAAAATCAGTCTCATTAAGAATGATATACCCTCCTTCAAGGTTTAGCCCTGGTATTGACCTGTCTGTAAACAAGACTAACGGAACCTTAAACCTGAATTCATCTATCTTTGCTCCATCTGTGTTAAATAACTGGAACAAGTGCCCTTTTTCTGGCTGTATCTTTCTGTCAGGAGCAAAGCCCTCAACTATTGTGCTCTCCACAATGTTAATATTCCCTCTATCATAATGCAGCTTGTATATCCTCACATCTGATGCAATCACACTTGTTGCTGTAATTATCAGCATAATCAAAACCAGTATTCTCCTCATTCGTAAGCTCCAAGCTTTTTTCTTATCTCTTCCTCATTAACAGGCCCGAACTCTGCGCTTTGCAGGCTTCTCATTATTGAGCTTGTTGTAGGCCTGAAGTAGCTGTTAAGTGAGCACCCTTTGATGCACCTTGTGTCATCTATGCCTTCCCATTTTGCGCATCCTTCATTGTCGCAGTTTGGATATTCATCTGCCTTAAAATCTATTCTTCCATAGTAATTCTCATCAACATACTCATCTGCTAATCCCCCAAATGCATGGCCAAACTCGTGCATC